>ENA-OQBU01000084-OQBU01000084.1-human-gut-metagenome-genome-assembly--contig:-NODE-84-length-27042-cov-5.675014_pt1 | contig 27042 bp, 30 predicted proteins | sample MGYA00242492_ERZ504566 | MGnify/ENA primary metagenome ERZ504566 (study PRJEB26092, sample SAMD00036261) | human gut metagenome | host: Homo sapiens | study: EMG produced TPA metagenomics assembly of...
TGCGGGGCCAGCCCGTGGGAGGCCAGGGCGCCGCTGACCGGGTGGACGGCACCGAGCCGTCATTGGGGAATGTAGAAGGGGGAGCCTCGCGGCCTCCCCCTTCTTGCGTTTACGGGGTGTAAATGACTCAATTACACCAGACGATCTTGTTGTTTTCGGTATTGAGCCTTTATTTAAAGAAAATAAATCGTATAACAAGGGCAACTGCTATGGCCGCAATGATCATAAGCAGGATTGTCAGCTGATGCTGCTTGCGTCGTTTACTTGACGAAACGAAAGATTGACTTTCCCTGTTTTGGCGTTCGAGATAGCGAGCCGAATGCGTCAAGGTTTGCTTGGGTCGAGGCCCTCTTTGTTGATGGACGGCGGATGCTTTCATCGGCTCATCACTAGCTGCGCTGTTTTTAGATAATGGTGCGTCTTTCAGATATACAGGGTCTCCCGAGGCGACGCCATATGTTTACGTCCCGTTTGGGCATCCTCGAGCGATTGATATCGGTTTCTCGTCACATAATCGGGCTCTGGGTCATTGATGGGCTCTTGCGAGATGTGGGGGCGATGGAACCGTGGCGGCTGCGTAGAAGTATCTTCGCCCTGCGTCGGCATAAACATATTGTTCTGGTTTTGTCGTCCATGATGCCCTTTAGCTCGTTACCAACAACGTGTACGCGCTCATTGTAAGCCCCTTGTTATTTGTAGCTGCGAACATACTTGTTATTTAAGCTCTGGTTCAAAGAACCTTAACCTTACTAAAACCTGAGTCATACACACTTAGATATGCTTATAGTACTGGACTCAAAAAACTTTATAGTCGATGTATATATGGGCACTGGGTGGGCATATATAAGAGCGTCAAAGAAGTCCCAGTCACCTAGAAGATGGCTCGGCAGTCCTTAAAAGGAGTGGTAAACATGGCAAGCATGGTTCCTTATCGTTCGGTTTTTTGGCGTTCGTCCTTCTGCTAGCTCGCTGTTCGATCTGTTTGATGATATGACCGACCTTGCAAACAACTCGATTGCCTCCAAGGCGTTCCCCGTTGACGTTGAGGACAAGGGCGATGGCTACGAGGTCAAGGCGTATCTGACCGGTGTCGCCAAGGATGACATCGACGTTGAGCTCAATGAGGGTCGCCTGTCCATCAGCGTGAACGTCGAGGAGAGCGCCGAAAACGAGGGTAAGAACTTCCTCCAGAAGGAGTTTAGCTCGTACAGCGCGACGCGTGGCGTATATCTGAAGGACGCTTCGAGCGAGGGCCTCTCTGCAAAGTATGCTGACGGCATCCTCACCGTTACGGTTCCTAAGATCGTCGAGAAGAAGAACGTCACGAAGATCTCCATCGACTAACGATGGCTCTGCTTCAATCGAGAGTATGAGTTAAGGGGGCTGGGAAGTGATTCCCAGCCCCCTTTTGTTATCTTGAGGGGCTATTGAATAGTTGTCGGTTGATACTGACTTGCAGGGCGTATCGAGAGCTTCCGTGGCCCTTGAAGACGGGTGGCAGAACTGCCGAGTTCATCATCGAGACTTGCATCAAGCGCGTTGGCATAGCTTTTGACGGTAAGGCTTGGACGATTATTGTCCTGGCTGATATGCATGGCGATGAGCTGTTCGGTGCGATCGGTAACAAGTTCGCGCGCGGCTTCGGCGGCCTGGTTGTTGGAGAGGTGCCCCTCTGTGGACAGGATGCGCTCCTGAAGAAAGCGGGGGTACGCTCCTTCGCGCAACATAGTTACATCGTGGTTACTTTCGAGCGCGAGAACTCGACAGTCTTTGAGGATGCCTATGGCCTTGCTCGATAACTCTCCGGTGTCGGTGGCAAACCCAATGGAATCATCGAGAGCATTAAATCGATAGCCGACAGGATTGATGACATCGTGCGATGTTGAGTAGGTTTGCACGTGGATGCCGGCAATGGGGAGCGTGTCACCGGGGTCAAATTCCTCTACGGGCAGGTGCGCGAGGTTTTCTTTGCATGAAAGGGTATCCCTGCTGGCAAAGAGGGGACCATGCCAGTGCTTGCACCATACATCGAGCCCCTTGATATGGTCACCATGCTCATGGGTGATTACAAGAGCGGCGACGTCGTCTGCCGAGAGGCCAAGCTCCGCCATGCGTTTAAGTGTCTCGCGGCGGGACAGGCCGTTGTCGATCATGATGAGCCCATGAGGCCCCTCGACGAGTGCGCAGTTGCCTTTTGAGCCGCTGCCGAGGATATGAAGGTGCAGGCGAGACATAAGATTCCAAAGGATACAATGAGTGCGGACGAATAGAGGAGGAAGCGAATGCCAACGGTATCTCAGCACTATGGACATCATGCCGCGCCGAGGACGGATAAGAGCGTCCTGGCAACGCGGCAGGCCGCTGCCCCCGTAGTGCTCATGGTATCAGGCGGTGCGGACTCGACGGCGCTGCTCCTTATGGCTTGCACATCAAAGCTGGATATCCAGGACGGGCGCGGCGTCGCTCCCATTGCGCGCGAGCGATTGCACGTGCTGCATGTAAACCATCATCTGCGCGGGGAGCATCCGATGGCGACGAGGCCTTTGTACGTGACCTGTGCGCGCAATACGGCTTGCCGCTGTGTGTTGAGCATGCCTATTTTGATGACGAATCGGGCAATATCGAGGCTGCGGCTCGCGAGGTGCGCTATGCCGCGGCACGGAGATATGTTCGCGAACTTTGTGCCGAATCGGGCGCACCGCGGACGGCGGCTCGTATCTGCACCGCGCATACTTCGTCGGACCGCGCGGAAACATTTTTGATGAATGCCATTAAAGGGTCGGGTCCCGCGGGTCTATCGAGCATTCCGCGCCGTCGGAACATTGTGGTTCGCCCCTTGCTCGACCTCACGCACGATGAGCTCGTGAGCTATCTGCAGGTGCACGGTCAGCCATGGCGGGAAGATGAAAGCAACGAGGACGTTTCGTACTTGCGCAACTATGTGCGCCATCGGGTGATGTCGGTGGTGGCGCAGCGCAACGCGAGCGTCTGTAAGACGATTGGCGCCGCCTGCGAGTCTTAGGCGATGAGGATGCCTTTCTTTCCCAGCTTTCCGCACAGGCGTTCCGAAGCTGCCTGCGTAAGGAGGCGGCGGGTGCACTGGTCCTTGACGCTCGTCGACTGGCCGCGGCTGAGGTGGTAATCGCGCGGCGCATCGTGAGACTGGCGATTAAACGCATCGATCCGGACGCTCGTCCAGAGATGCGACATGTGGAGCGAGTCCTTTCCTGCGTTGCCGAGGGCGCCGGCTCGGTCACGCTTCCGGCGGGGATTGACGCACGCATTGAGTTTGGCATGCTGGCGTTTAAGGCGCCGGTGGCTCGCGAGGGCCTGGTCGCGGACTGGGTTACCGTACCCGGTCGTTTGCCGTTGGGCGGGGGACGTGTGCTGGTCGCAGAGCCGATGGCCGTTGAACCGGGATGCGATATCGTGCGCCGCGCCCGTGAGCTTGCGGCTGCCGGGGAAGTGACAGCTTTGGTAGACGCGGCTGCCCTGGGTTTTGCCGACAGCGATAGTGAGCGGATCCTGGCGGGCTCGCGTGGCGAGATCCCTGCCGAGGCGCGATTGGCGCGCCTGTGGGTGGACGGTCCCGCACCGGGAGATGTGATGTGCCCGTTGGGGATGAACGGCCGAAGCAAGAAAGTGTCAGACCTGCTGAACGAGGCTCGTATTCCCGTTTCTGAGCGCGCAGGCGTTCCTGTGGTGAGAACGGCTCCGGGAGGTGCCGTGGTATGGGTCGCCGGAGTTCGCGCGGACGAGCGTTTTAAGTGCACGGCCGCAACGCGCGTGGCATATCTGCTCCGCGTGGTCGATGCGGAATAGCGTCCCACGCCAGCTATTCTGTGCGACGTTGACGGTATTCCCGCGCTGATGGCGTACGGGCTGGAAAATATACCCCGTGCGCTGCTAGAATGTGAAGTTCGCGTCCATACGGCGGTGTGTGGGCGATAAGCACAAGAAAGGGTTGTCATGGCTTCTCAACATCCGGATATCGAGAAGGTTCTGTTTACGCAGGAGGATATCGACGGTATCGTCTCTCGCCTAGGCGAGCAGATTACTCGCGACTACGCGGGTAAGGATCTGGTGCTGATTGCGGTCCTGCGCGGCGCCGTGGTCTTTATGGGCGACCTGATGCGCAAGATCGAGCTGCCGACCAACATCGATTTCATGGCCGTTTCGAGCTATGGCGACGGTGTGAAGTCCTCGGGCATCGTGCGTATCATTAAGGACCTGGATATCGACATCCGCGGTCGCGACGTGCTGATCGTCGAGGACATTCTGGACTCGGGCCTGACGCTCAAGTATCTGATGAAGAACCTCGAGAGCCGCAAGCCCGCTTCGCTGGAGGTTGCCGCCTTCCTGTGGAAGGACGTTGAGGACCGTACCTCGGCCGTCACGCCCAAGTATGTTGGAACCCATTGCCCCGATGCCTTTGTGGTGGGCTACGGCCTCGACTATGCCGAGCGCTATCGTAACCTTCCGTATCTGGGCATTTTGAAACCGGAGGTTTATTCGTAAGATGCCCGACGACCGTAACGATAACAATTCCCAGACTCCCCGGGAGCCTAAGATCCCGGGGATGCCCGGAGGCAAGAAGCCCACGCGTACGGGCTGGCTGTATTTTATTTTGGCTTGCGCGCTTCTGGGCTACGCCTTCTTTAACATGGGCTCCGGCTTTGCCAATTCCAGCAATACCGTAAAGCTCGCGACGAGCGAGATGGTTAACGCCATTAAGCATGATCGCGTCGAAGATTTGACCTATACGGTTCAAGACGGAAGCGTGGCGGGTCATTACTGGAAGACGAAAAAGGACAAGGGTGACACGAGCGAGCTCAAGAGCTTCTCCTCGACCTATGTCGGCTCCGATTCGCTTGCCGAGCTTATGGCGGAGCACCCCGATACCAAGTACATCGTCAACACCAATGACCCCGATTTTTGGGGCGACTTGGCGATGAGCGTGCTTCCGACGATCGCCCTGATCGCCATCATGTTCTACTTTATGCGCCAGATGATGGGCGCCAACAGCAGGAACATGCAGTTTGGCAAGACCAACGCCAAGACCAACGAGGCAACGCGCCCCAAGGTCAAGTTTGAGGATGTTGCCGGTGTGGACGAGGCAGTCGAGGAGCTCGAGGAGATTCGCGACTTTTTGAGCGATCCGGACCGCTATCGCAAGCTGGGCGCCAAGATTCCGCGCGGCGTGTTGCTGGTTGGCCCTCCGGGTACCGGTAAAACCCTGCTGGCCAAGGCCGTCGCCGGCGAGGCGGGCGTGCCGTTCTTTAGCATCTCGGGTTCCGACTTTGTCGAGATGTTCGTGGGTGTCGGCGCCAGCCGCGTGCGCGACCTTTTTAAGGAGGCCAAGTCTCAGGCTCCGTCAATCATCTTTATTGACGAGATCGATGCCGTGGGACGTCAGCGCGGAGCTGGCTTGGGTGGCGGTCACGACGAGCGCGAGCAAACGCTCAACCAGCTGCTGGTCGAGATGGACGGTTTTGAGGAAAGCGAGTCGGTCATCCTGATCGCCGCGACCAACCGTCCTGACATCCTGGATCCGGCATTGCTGCGTCCCGGTCGTTTTGACCGTCAGGTTACGGTCGACCGTCCGGATGTGAAGGGCCGCGAGCAGATCTTGCGCGTGCATGCCGAGAACAAGCCGATGGACGAGGACGTGAAGTTTGAGAAGCTCGCCCAGATGACCGTTGGCTTTACTGGTGCCGATTTGGCGAACCTGCTCAACGAGTCTGCGCTGCTGGCCGCTCGCCGTCATCGTTCCGTGATCTCGATGGACGAGGTCGAGGAGTCGATGGAGCGCGTGATTGCCGGACCGCAACGCAAGGGTCGCGTGATGACCGAAGCCGAGCGCACCACGATTGCCTACCACGAGAGCGGCCACGCTTTGGTGGGCCACATCCTGGAGCACTCCGATCCGGTTCATAAGATCTCGATCGTCAGCCGCGGTCAGGCCCTGGGCTACACACTGCAGCTTCCGCAGGAGGATCACTTCCTCAAGACCAAGAACGAGATGCTCGACGAGCTCGCCGTGTTCTTGGGCGGTCGCGTTGCCGAGGAGCTCATGTGCGATGACATCACGTCGGGCGCGAGCAACGCCTGGAGCGCGCGACCAAGATGGCGCGCGAGATGGTCACGCGCCTGGGCATGAGCGAGGAGCTGGGCACTCAGGTCTTTGGCGAGGCGCAGCATCAGGTATTCCTGGGCCGCGACTATGCCGATCATCAGGATTACTCCGAGGAGACGGCGCGCCGCATTGATATCGAGGTTCAGCGCATCATGCGCGAGGCCCATCGTCGTGCTGTTGAGATCTTGGATGCCCGTCGCGATCAGCTCGATCTGATGGCGAAGGTGCTGCTTGAGCGCGAGACTGTCGAGGGCGATGCCGTGAATGCCCTGCTCGATAACGAGTGGGACGCTATCTTGAGCCCGAGGGCGATATCCTGGCGGCCAAGGAGGAGCGCAATGCCAAGGCGGCCGCATGCCGACCAAGAAGCGCGCGCTCGTATGAGCGAGGAGGAGCTGGCGGCTGATGCCGCGGCCTTTGCGCAGGCGGCCATGCAGGAGGATGCCGAAGCCACATCCGACGATGCCGGCGATGACCATGTCGTCAACGCTGGCGGCAACACCGACGCCGACAAATAGTTCTTGTAGCGAAAGCCTCCGCGGGGAAACCTGTGGAGGCTTTTCTTTTAAGCGATATGTTGATTGGGGACAGACTTAAATGAGCGTTTTCACGCATTTAAGTCTGTCCCCAATCAACATTGCTGCGGCACTTTGCTCAGCTAAAGCGTACAATAGCGCCTATGTGAAAGGGGAACAGATGATCAACGAAACTATGTATGCTCGCGGTGCGGAAAGCTCCATCATCCGTGAGATCTTTAGCTATGGCCTTGAACGCAAGGCGCAGATCGGTGCGGAGAACGTATTCGATTTTTCGTTGGGCAACCCGAGTGTTCCGGCGCCCGCTGCTGTGGCTGAGTCCATTAAGAAGGCATTGGAGCTGCCGAGCGACCAGCTGCATGGATACACGCCTGCACCGGGTCTGCCGCAGTGCCGTACCGCCGTGGCCGAGTCGCTCAACCGCCGTTTTGGCACGAGCTATGAGGGCAAGGACGTCTTTATGACGGTGGGTGCGGCGGCTTCGCTCACCTGCACGCTCAACGCGATTACCAATCCGGGCGACGAGGTCATCGTTATCGCTCCGTACTTCCCGGAGTATCGCGTGTGGATCGAGAAAGCTGGTTGCACGTGCGTCGAGGCGCTCGCCGATGAAGATACGTTCCAGCTGAGCGTGGATAACGTGCTCAAGGCGATTACCGATAAGACCGCTGCCGTCATTATCGACTCACCCAACAACCCGACCGGTGCCGTATATACACGCGACACGCTGACGCGACTGGCCAATGTTCTGCGCGAGGCCAACGCTCAGCGCGATTCCGAGAATCCGATTATGCTCATCTCTGATGAGCCGTATCGCGAGATTGTCTATGGCGCCGAGGTGCCTTGGGTGCCTTCGATCTACGAGCACACCATCGTGTGCTACTCGTATTCCAAGTCGCTTTCGCTACCGGGCGAGCGCGTCGGGTGGATCCTGGTTCCCAATACGAATCCTCAGGCAGCTCGTCTAATGCCCGCCGTTGCCGGTGCCGCCCGTACGCTGGGCTTCGTGTGTGCACCGGCCCTCTTCCAGCGTGTAATCATCGACTGCATTGATGAACCGAGCGATGTCGAGGCCTATGCGCGCAACCGCACCGCGCTTACCGATGCACTAGCGGAGTACGGCTACACCTATGTTGAGCCGGATGGCGCGTTCTACCTATGGGTGAAAGCGCTGGAGTCCGATGCGAATGCGTTCTGTGAGCGCGCGAAGAAGTATGAGCTGCTCGCGGTGCCTTCGGATAGCTTTGGCATGCCGGGCTGGTTCCGCCTGGGCTACTGCGTGAGCTATGAGACAATCGTCAACTCGCTGCCTGCCTGGAAGCAGCTGGCCGACGAATATCGTCGAAAGTAAAGCGCTCTGCTTACAATGTTTTACGTGAAACGGGGTTTGGTTTTAAGCCAGACCCCGTTGTCTATGCCGTTGTGTGATTGGGATGAAGCAGTTTTACGACTGCCGAAAGCTATGCGTACAATGAATATACGCGACGGCCATACTGGACAAGGAGACCCGATGCCCTACCTTCTTTCTTGTGATATTCATACTCATACGATGTTCTCTGCGCATGCGTACTCAACCATCGAGGAGAACATCTATTGGGCGGCGGAACGCGGCCTCAGGTGCTCGGTTCCGCCGATCATTTAAGCTCGATGGTTACGCCTTGTCCCAATGACCTGCGCAGTTTCCAATTCTTTATTAACCAGGATATCTGGCCGCGCATTTGGAGCGGCGTGCTGGTGCTGCGTGGTGCCGAGGCTGATATCGTTTCGCTGGACGGCAGCTTGTTTGGCGAAGACATTCCCGTTTCGCTCGATATCGCCGGCGATTCGTATAGTCGTGAGCATTCGCTGTTCGATTTGGTGACGCGTAATTTGGATTATTTGGTGGCAAGCGTGCATAACCCGCAGTTTGCCGAAGGCGCGACGCTCGCCCAAACGACCCAGATGTACATCAATGCCCTGGAGCACCCCAAGGTGTTCATGCTTGGGCATGCGGGGCGCTCGGGCGTGCCGTTCGATATCGATGAGGTGCTGTTGGCGGCCAAGGCCAAGCACAAGATCATCGAGATCAACAACCATAGTCTTGAACACGGTGTCGACACTGAGCATTGGGCCGTATGCCGCAAGATCGCCGAGCGCTGCGCCGAGCTGGGCGTGGGTATTGGCGTGTCGACCGATGCCCACATTGGCATGGCCATTGGCAAGCTCGATCACGCGCGCAAGATGCTCGACGAGATTCACTTCCCGCTGGATTTGATCGTGACGCGCGACCGCGAGACACTGCTGCGCGAGATGGCGGCAGCCGGCGTGTGTGGCCTGCGCAAGGGGATGTAGCGGAGTTCATAAACCAAGCGAAGGGGGCGGTCCAGACGGGCCGCCCCCTTTCTTGTCCCGAAAATCTACCGGGGGTGGATTAGCGGCGCTCGAGGACCGCTACGGTTTCGGTGTGGTCGGTATGGGGGAACATGTCGACGGGCGTGATCTTGAGCAGGCGATAGCCTCCGTCGAGGAGCTGGTGCAGGTCGCGCTCTTGGGTCACGGGGTTGCAGCTGATATAGGTGATGCGGCGCGGCTTGAGTGCGCAGGCGGCTTCGAGGAACTCGGGGGTGGAGCCGGCGCGCGGCGGGTCGATGGAAAGGACATCGATCCGCTCGTTGTTGTCGGCGGCATCTAGGATGTAGTCGGTGGCGTCGTCGGCCATAAACCAAGTGCTGCGGGTGAGGCCGTTGAGCTCGGCATTGCGACGTGCGTCGGCAATGCCGCCGGGTTGCGCTCCACGCCGAGCAGCATAATGCCGATACCCTTGTTCTGGGCATCCTTCGCGGCGCAAAGACCGATGGTACCGCTGCCACAGTAGGCATCCATGAGCACATCGCCCTGGTGCAAATCCATGCCGTCGATAGCGAGCTGATAGAGCAGCTCGGTCTGTTGCGGGTTGGTCTGATAAAACGCGGTGGGGGAGATATCGAACTCGCAGCCGAGCAGCTGGTCGCGCATGCATTCGGCGCCATACACGATGCGAGTTTCCTCGCCGAGGATGGCGTTGCCGGGGCGCCGTTGATGTTTGGGCGACGGTGACGATGTGCGGATTGAGTGCGGCGACAGCCTCAAAGAACTCCTGCGCATGCGGCAAGTCGCGCTGAGCGGTTACGAGCGTGACCATGACCTGGTCGGTACGCCAACCGCAGCGGACGACGGCATAGCGGAGCAAGCCCAGATGCTTGTCCTCGTTAAAGGCGGGAATGTGCAGGCGCTCAGCTTCACGCGCGATGCCGTTGAGAATCTGACGGGCGCCGGTGCCTCGACGGGGCATTCGGGTACGGCAACGATCTTGTGCGTGCCGCGCTCAAAGAAACCGCAACGGATGGCGCCCTCCTTACCGGGAGCAAAGGGAGTGGCAGCCTTATGACGAAAGCCACGCGGCGCAGGATATTTACCCGGGTCGCCCAGGGTGACACCCATGCCACGAATAGGATCTACAGCAATGCCCTCGCGCTCGCAGAGCTCAGCAAACAGCTCCTCCATAGCAGCCTGCTTGGCCGCCAGCTGCTTCTTATAAGGACGATTGAGCGCCGTGCACCCACCACAAGCTTCATGATGGAGCAGGGGGACTTGGGATCCACAGCCTTGCGCGCAGACGGAACCGGATCTTTATGCGAGCGCTTGAAGCGAGTCTGAGATGCCTTGTCCTCGCTCCGACGAGAACTGGGGCGCTTGGCCTTAGCCTTGCCCTTCGCATCCTGAGACGACTTGGATTTCTTAGAAGATTTTTTCTCCTCCGACCCTTCAGTCGCTTCGATCAAAGCACGACGAGCCCTACGCTCCGCACGAGATTCTGCCATGAATTAACCCCACTAATTTACAAATTGAAATCTGAAAGCATTGTACCGTGCCAAGCTAGCGGACGATATGCAAGCACCCATTCATGTTAGTGATAAGCCCAACGACGTTTGCCCGCCGGGTGCGGGCGGGTAGTTGTGCGAATCGCACGAACAGGAGAGCACTTAATGTGCTCTCCGTCGTGAGCAGGACTGTAGAGCAGCAAACTTAACCCCTGCCCCGGCACCCGGCGGGCAAATACTCCCTTGTACTCTATCAAGGTAAAGTGTATGATTCTGAACGTTACATGACTCACTTTACTTAACTAAAGTGCCACCAAGGGGGAATACCATGAATACCGATATGTCTCGTCGTCAGTTTGTTGGTCTAGCCGGCTCGCTCGCCACGGTGCTCGGCCTTGGTCTTGTCGGTTGTGGCGGCGGTGCCGCTAAGGGCTCTGCTGCCGGCTCTGCCGCGGCCAAGGATACGAAGGGTGCCGCGGAGTCCAAAAAGCTTGTGGTGGGCTTTGACAAGTCCTATCCTCCGTACGGCTTTGTGGGCGATGACGGCGAATATACGGGCTTTGACCTTGATCTGGCCAAGGCCGTTGCCGATAAGCAGGACTGGGAGGTCAAATACGAGGCCATCGATTGGGATGCCAAGGATACGCTGCTCAACTCGGGTGCCATCAACTGCATCTGGAACGGCTTTACCATGGAGGGTCGCGAGGACGACTACACGTTCTCCGAGCCGTACATGCTCAACAAGCAGGTGCTCGTGGTCAAGAAGGACGCGGGTATCAAGAGCTGGGACGATCTTGCCGGCAAGACCGTGATTACCCAGACCGATTCCGCCGCACAGGATGTGCTCGAGGGCGACCAGAAGGATCTGGCCGCGACGTTTGCCACGCTCGATACCATCGGTGAGTACAACACAGCCTTTATGCAGCTCGAGAGCGGCGCGGTCGATGCCGTGGCATGCGACCTTTCGATTGCCCAGTATCAGCTTGCCGCCAAGCCCGATGCTTATACGCAGCTTGATAAGCCGCTGTCTAGCGAGCACTATGCCGTCGGCTTTAAGAAGGGTGACACCAAGTCGGCCGATGCTGTAACCGAGTCGCTCAAGGCGCTCTACGAGGACGGCACGGTCAAGGACTTGTGCGATAAGTATGCGAGCTACGGCCTTTCCTTCGATAATTGGGTTTTGAAATAATGTCTATTCAGGTCATGATGCAGATGCTTGGCCAGGGCTTCTTGGTCAGTTTGCAGTTGTTTGTGCTGACGCTGCTGGGGTCGATTCCGCTGGGAATCCCCGTGGCGTTTATGCGCATGAGCAAAATTGCGCCGCTCCGCTGGATTGCGCGCATCTACATTTCGGTCATGCGCGGTACGCCGCTCATGCTACAGATGTTTGCCATCTACTTTGCCCCGTACTACGTGTTTGGCATTTCGCTCACGCCCGATTCCAAGTGGACGGCGTGCGTCGTGGCGTTCATCATCAACTACGCCGGTTACTTTGCCGAGATCTATCGCTCGGGCTTGCAGTCCATTCCGCGCGGTCAATACGAGGCTGCCGAGGTGCTGGGCTATTCGCGCGTGCAGACGTTTCTGTATATCGTGATGCCGCAGGTCGCCAAGCGTATTCTGCCGGCGATGGGCAACGAGATCATCACGCTGGTCAAGGACACGTCGCTGGCGTTTGCCATTGGCGTGGGCGAGATGTTCTCGACGGCCAAGGCGCTGGTTGCCTCGCAAGTGAGCATGGTGCCGTTTGCGATTGCGGCGCTGATTTACTGGGTCTTTAACTTTGTGGTCGAGATGCTGCTGGGTGCCGCCGAAAAGAAGCTGGACTATTATCATGACTAACTCAGTGATGAAAATCGAAAGCGCGCGCAAGGCGTTTTGGCGGCAATGAGGTGCTCAAGGATATCTCACTCGAGGTAAAGCGTGGCGAGGTCGTGGCGATTATCGGGCCTTCGGGCGGCGGTAAGTCCACGCTGCTGCGCTGTGCCACGCTGCTCGAGACACTCGACGGAGGCTCGCTCTCGTTTGGCGACCTTGCCGTTGCGACGGATGCGGGATCGGGCGCGGTCTATGCGAAGGGCGATGTGCCCAAGCAGGCGCGCTCGCGATTCGGCCTGGTGTTCCAAAATTACAATCTGTTCCCGCACTATACGGTGATGAAAAACATCACCGATGCCCCGATCCGCGTGCTCAAGCGCCCGCGCGAGCAGGCGGGGGCGCGTGCGCGTGAGTTGATTGTGCAGATGGGGCTTACGGGCAACGAGAACAAGGTGCCGTGTGAGCTTTCCGGCGGTCAGCAGCAGCGCGTGAGTATTGCCCGCGCCTGGCACTCGATCCGGAAATCTTATTCTTTGACGAGCCGACTTCGGCGCTCGATCCCGAGCTGACGGCCGAGGTGCTGCGTGTCATTAAGGACCTGGCGGCGCAGAATATGACGATGGTAATCGTGACCCACGCAATGCAGTTTGCGCGCGATGTTGCCGACCGCGTGGTCTTTATGGACGGCGGTCGCATTGTCGAGGAGGGATCTGCCGAGCAGGTTATCGACCATCCGCGCGAGCAGCGCACGCGTGAGTTCTTGAGCCGTATCGAGGGATAGACTCAGGTATTTACTCAACTATTAATTGAAGCGAAGCCGCCACAGGTCTTACGGTCTGTGGCGGCTTTTTTGTTTACATCGACGGGGTTCAATAATTGCCCCACAAGCTTGTCTCTTCCTCTCGCCGCCTGTATTCATACGCGTGCCGAAAGGTCTGCATGGACAGCCGCCCGTGAGGGTAGGGTGGTGGCATAGGACATTTGGAGGGTGAGTCGGCTCGGCTGCCGACCATGCTGCTCCCGGGACGGCACCGACCGCGAACTCTCCCCGTTGGCGTCGCGCATTGCGCGCGGCCCTGCAAGGAGGTCATCATGGGTGCTCCCAAGACCGGTAACGTAAGGAACGTGGTGCTCGTAGGCCAAGGCGGGGTGGGCAAGACTTCACTCGCCGAGGCCATGCTCCACCTTTCCGGCAAGACCGCCCGCCTTGGCGGCCACGACGGCACCAAGCCCACGCTCGACTATGACCCCGAAGAGGTCAAGCGTGCGTTTTCCATCTCGACGACCATTGCGCCGATCGACTGGAAGGGTGCTCGCATCAATGTGCTCGATGCCCCGTGCTATCCTGATTTTATCGGCGACGCCTTTGCCGCGATGAGCGTCTGCGAGACGGCCCTGTTTGTGGTCGACGCCGAGGCCGGCCCGCAGCCTACGACGGTTAAGCTCTGGTATGCCGCCGAGGATCTGCGCCTGGCGCGTGCGGTGTTCGTAAACCGCCTGTCGCGCTCCGAGGCCAGCTTTGCGACCACAATGGACCTGCTGCAGGAGCGCTTTGGTACGCGCCTGGGCGCCGTGACTCTTCCCTGGGGCGAAGGCGAGGACTTTGACGGCATCATCGACCTGGTGCGCATGAAGGCGCGCCATTGCAACGGCGCCGAGGCCGTTGAGTCGGAGATTCCCGAGGAGTATCGTGCCCAGGCCGAGGAGGCCCATGACCATCTGTGCGAGCTGGTGGCCGAGGCCGACGACGAACTGATGATGAAGTACTTGGAAGGCGAGGAGACGCTGACGCAGGAGGAGCTTGAAGGCCTGCTGTCGAAGGCGATTGCCGAGCGCATCTTTGTGCCGGTCTTTGCGGGCGATTGCATTAAGGAGCAGGGCGTCAACTCGCTGATGGACGACATCGCGACGTACTTTCCGGCGCCGACCGACTACGGCGAGATGCCGCTCATCGACGGCGATTCGCTTAAGATCTCGAGTGACGATGACCGTCCGGTGGCGTTTGTGTTTAAGACGCTGGCCGATCCGCAACAGGGTCGCATCAGCTTTATCAAGGTGCTGACGGGTACGCTTGAGCCTGGCCTTGAGCTGGTCAATGCGCGCACGCGCAAGGGTGAGCGTCTGGCCCACCTGTATGTGATGTGCGGCCGTGACATGACCGAGGTCGGCCACGCTTATGCCGGCGACATTATCGTGGCGCCCAAGCTGGCGGCCGAGACGGGCGATACACTCTCGATTACCGGCAAGGTCGAGGCTGCGGCGTTTAAGTTCCCCAACTCGCAGTACCGCATCGCCATTGAGGCCGAGAATCGCGGCGACGAAGAGAAGCTCTACACGTTTATCGAGAAGGCCTGCAAGGCCGATCCGACCATGAGCATCGATCGCGACGAGGAGACCGGCCAGACCATCATTTCGGCGGTGGGCGAGGCACAGGTTTCGGTCCTGCTCAATCGCCTTGAGGACCGCACCAAGGTCGTGGCCAAAAGCGTGCCGATCCGCATTCCGTATCGCGAGACCATTCGCCGCACGGCAAGTGCCCAGGGTCGCCATAAGAAGCAGACTGGCGGTGCCGGTCAGTATGGCGACTGCTGGCTGCGCGTTGAGCCACTCATTGGGCCCGACGGCACGAGCGATGGCTATGAGTTTGTGGACGAGGTCGTAGGCGGCCGTATTCCGCGCTCGCTGATTCCCGCCGTGGACAAGGGCGTCCAGGAGACCATGAAGGACGGCATTATTGCCGGCTACCCGCTTACGGGCATTCGTGTGGCTGTGTACGACGGCTCGTATCACAGCGTCGACTCCAACGAGATGGCGTTCCGCGCGGCGGCTCGCATCGGCCTGCGCAAGGCATGCGCCGATGCCGACCCGGTGGTGCTGGAGCCCATCGAGGAAATCACGGTGACTATCCCCGAGAGCTACGCCGGCGCGTGATGGGCGACATCTCGGCCTCGCGTGGTCGCGTGACGGGCATGGAGACCGATGAGCGCGGAGATACCGTGGTCATCGCCCAGGCGCCGCTGGCCGAGCTGACGGATTATTCGACGCGTCTGCGCTCTATTACGCGCGGCACGGGCGACTTTACCATGAAGCCCGCGGGCTATGAGCAGGTGCCTTATGACGTTCAGGCCAAGCTGGTCGAGCGCTATGAGGAGGGCCGCGCCAAGTAGCGTGTAGTTTTGTCTGCAATGTAGGTGCTGACGAAAAGGCCGCCCTGGGTAACCGGGGCGGCCTTATTTGATCCCTTGGGGACGGAGGAAAACGGATCATTTTTGGGTTACGGGAGGCGCGGTCGGCCCTAGTCTCCCGAGGCCTGATTGCGGCCGGTGGCGTAGTCGATCTGCACATGCGGCTGCAGGTTGTAGCAGTACACGTGAAAGCACAGGGTCTTGCCGTGGTCCTCGATTGATTGTGCTTCCAGGCGAACGCCACGACAGACGAGCTCCTCTTCGTTGTACATGGGCGTGACACGGTAGAGCACGTGGTTGCCCGTGTCGTGGATGTAGCGAGAATCTGCTCCTCGAAAGGCAGCATACCCGTCTCGTTGAGATAGCGCGTACCGGTGAGGAGATTTTTGCGGTTGGCGTTTTCGCCGCAGAGCGACCAGGCTATAAGGTGGCAGCGGTTATAGAGGCTCTGGCCGGGGATAAAGTCGTAGCGCTGCTGGTGCCATCCGGCGGGGTGGATGCGCGAGATATCGCCGCGCTTTCCCTGTCCGAGCGACTCGGGGCCTACGCAGGCGAGCGCTTTGCGAGTGCGGCCCAGGCTGTCGAGCTTGGAGAATTTCTTAAAGCAGCCCTCTTCGGTGGCGCGATCGTATTCATCGAGTGTGAATGACGGCGTGCCGAGCGGGTGCGTGCTGTTGGCGCGAAGGGCAACGTAGGGGTTGCCGGCGTAGTCGGGAATGCTGCTGAGATATACGCCGCGGGCGCGGTTGAGATCGGGGTTTTCGACCTCGTCGATGGGGGTGACGTTTGAAGAGGCATCGTCAGCGGTGTCGGTCGTGGCGGATTCAGAGCCATCGCCGGAGTCCTCGGAGCTGGCTGTTTCCGATTCGAGCCGGGCGACCAGGTCTGCCTCGTTGTCGGTGCGGTTGGGACTCTCGTTTTGCTTCTCGGCCAGAGCCGCCGCCTGTTCATCGCTTTGCGGCGAGAGCAGCTTGGGAGCTCCGTCGAGCGATCCCGTAAACAGCGCAAACCCCAGCACCACGGCGGTGCCGATGGAAAGTACTTGCTTGTAGGCGGACTTGCGCGACATTGAGGCTCCTGGATGGACGGTTCGGAATCTACCAGTCTAGCAGGAGCCGGCTGAGGCCGCTCCGCCGAACAAATACTCAAGATTTGGGACAAATGCCGCCGGTTCATTTGCCTCATATGGAGCTGCGGCGGTTGTGAATGTGGGGCTATTCGGCGTTTCCCCAGATAAAACCTGCCAAAATAAACCTGTCCCTTTTTGGAAGGTGGCAATTTATGTGTTCAGGTTGAGCATGCGCGAGCGAGCAGGTTCCGGGTGCGGCAAGATGACGTGAAACAAGCGGGCGCTGGCCTTTTGGTCGCGCGTGCAGTTGAACGTCAGATTGCCGTGCCCGGGGCCTGTGCAGCGCCGAGCGGTTACGCGTTTGTAAAACGGCGTAACTTAAAGATTCATGTTGCCGTGGATGTAGGGGGTGACCTTGGAGGAGATGTGGCCGCAGCCCAGCTCGCGCAGCGCGGACTCGATGGCGGCGGGCAACGGGGTCTTGCCCTCGCCGTCGACGGCAGCACTGCCGAGGGCGGCAATCTTAGTGACATCTGCGGGAGCGGCCTCGATATGCATGCACCCGCCGACCAAGCGCGCGCGAACCTGTGCCAGACCAAGATCGTGCAGGTAGTCCTCGCAGGCGCGGATTAGATTGACCTTCTCGCGCGTCAGCTCTTCGCCCGTAGGGACGCGTGTGGCCAAGCAAGCGCCTGCCGGCAGGTTCCAAACGGGGTAGCCCCATGCGCGCAACAGCTTGCGCTCTTCGTCCTTGGTAAAGCCGACCTCCATAAGCGGCGAGCGTACGCCGAGCTCTTCTGCCGCGCGCATGCCGGGGCGGTAGTCACCGCGATCGCTTGCATTGCTGCCATCGATGACGGTGGGGAAGCCGAGCGACTTGGCGTGGTTGACGATAGCGGTAAAGCCGGCGTGCTTGCAGTGGTAGCAGCGGTCGGCATCGTTGCAGGCTACTTGGGGGAGCTGCAGCTGATCGACCGAAAGGTTGAGCACAGGGAGCTTAAAATGCGGCCCTTCTTCGGCTTGCCCGTCAACGGACCGCTCAAACGAAGCCTGCTCGGGCGTGCCGATGAGCGGCGTGGTGAGGTGGATGAGAAGCGTGTCGGCAGGCATGATACGGGCGCAGACCGCGGCCAAAAAGCTGCTGTCGACGCCGCCGGAAAAGCCGATGGCGACGCGTCCATATGCCAAAAAGCAGCTGCTCGAGCGCTGCGAGTTTGTCCTGAAGCTCCTCTGCGGGTGCCGTGGTGTCTAAAATCATGAAACGATCCTTATCGTTGAGTACTCGGTCGAAAACTATAATCCTACCGGGCTGCTTGTCATAAGATTTCTACCTATGTAACGAAAGTACAATATGCTATATACGTTATATACAAGTTTGTAAAGTGCGGTAGAGTGGCAGTAACGCAATCCGGTGAGGGGACCGATATGATCAAGGCTGTTATTTTTGACATGGACGGAACGCTGGTCGATACCGAGCGTCTGGGCATCAAGGCATGGAAAGCGCCCGCTGCTGAGCTGGGCGTCGCGATTGATGACACGCTGATTCATCAATTTATCGGTCGCACACTGCCCGATGTCATGGACATCCTTGAGGCGCATTGCGGCAGCAGAGAAACCGCCGAGGCGCTCTATCATCGCCACAAGGAGATTCGCGACGAGATGGTCAAGACCGATCTGGAGCTTAAGGCCGGCGCTGCCGAGTGCATAGACGAGCTGCTGGCTGCGGGCTATCACGTGGGCCTTGCAACGTCGTCGCGCCTCGTTACGGCCGAGCGCAACCTTAAGATGGTCGGCCTCTTTGACAAGTTTGAGACGGTGACTTGCGGCGAGGACGTTGTGCACGGCAAGCCCGATCCCGAGATGTATCTGCTTGCCTGCGAGCGCGCGGGCTTTGCCCCCGAGGAATGTGCCGTGGTCGAGGATTCGCGCAACGGCTGCGTCTCGGGCATCACGGCCGGCTGCCATGTCTTTGCCGTTCCCGATATCGTGCCGCTGCCGCAGGACGTGGTGGATGGCTGCGAGGCCGTGCTCGATACGTTGTTCGACCTGACGGCCGCGGTCAAGGCCGTGTGCTAAAGGTAGGCGCCGAGGTTGATGGCGGTGGCTTCGGTGTGACTGCTTGCCTGGGTGCTGGCGCGCTCCAGTAAAAACGGGCGTACGAGCTCTTGGCGGTTGATGTCCTCGACGGCCGTGACCGCGGTGACGATGCGTGCGGCGGAACCGATACGGGCGTGCTTGGTCTTCGCCGGGGCTTTGTTTTCGATTTGCTCCATGAGCAATTGAATGCCCTTGCGGCCAATCTCGTAGCCTGGGGGTGCCACCGTGGTGAGTGGGACCGACCCGCTCCAGGCGAGCGGGTTGCCGTCGCAGCCGGCCACGCGGACCTGCTCGGGGACGGAGATGCCTTTGTCTATCAGCGCCGAGATAACGCCCGACGCCAGTACGTCGGTCAGGCCGATGACAAAATCGGGGCGCTCGTCGCCGGAGCGCTCGGCAATCTGGGCGCGATGCTGTAGCCGTCGGCAGCGGTATTCCATTCGCCGGCGTCGATGACTTCGATCTTGATATCGGGGTGCAGGGCAAGGGCCTTGTGGATGCCAAGTACGCGCAGGGTGAGCTGCATAAATGCCGCTCTGCCCACAACGGTGATATGCGTGCGCCACGGGCAACGGCGAGCTCGGCGATAATGCGCCCCTGCGCCTCGTTGTCGGCGGCCACGTAGTAACCGGGTTCGGAACAGTGGATGTCCAGATGGACGATCGGCACGGGCATCTTGGTCATAGCGGGGTGCCAGTCGGGGGACGCCATGGGCTGAACCATGACGCCGGACATCTGCGTGCCCATAAAGTAGCGCAGGTAATGGTCCTGGAGAATGCCGTCGTTATCGGCGTTGGCGATGAGCAGATCGTAACCGTGCTTGCGGGCCTCGTTATGGGCGCCGCTGGCAATTTGGAGCGAGAAGCCGTGATCGAGACGGGGGAGGACCAGGCCAAAGGACTTGGTGGTGCCGCCTGCGAGCTGACGGGCACTTTGGTTGGGCAGGTAGCCCAAGCGATTGATGGTCTCGTTGATGAGTTTGAGGGTCTCGGGGCGCAGCTTTTCGGGGTGGTTGAGCGCGTTTGGAAACCGTGCCCAGCGAAACCCCGGCCTCGCGCGCGACGTCGCTGATTTTACCTTTGCCATAGCGGCCCCTTTGATGCGTTTCAAGTACAAGCCAGATTGTAGCATCCCAAACCTACTAAAAAGGGACAGGTTTATTTTGGCAGGTTTTATCTGGGGAAACGCCGTTGCCAGCGCGGCCACCACAAAGGTTCCTGTCCCCATTGTGGCGGTTTGGACCGGCTGGGCATGTGTGCATCGGGTGGTATCTAAGTTGAGATACCACTTCTGGTATATCAGCTTGCGCTTGCGTGAGTACAATACTCGAACGTTATACGTCTCAGCGCCCCCTGTGCGTGGACGTCTTGCAGTCACGCGAACGAAGGGATTTATCCTATGTGCGGAATTGTCGGCTACACCGGCTCTGATATTGCAAAGAACATCCTGGTCACGGGTCTAAGCGTATGGAGTATCGCGGCTATGACTCCTCGGGCGTCGCGCTCGAGGTGGGTGAGGGCGCCGCGGCGCACCTCGACGTCATCCGCCGCGTGGGCAAGGTCGCGGGCCTGGAGAGCGAGCTTTCCAACATCGACAGCGACGCTACCTGCGGTATCGGCCACACCCGTTGGGCCACCCACGGCAAGCCCTCCGTCGTTAACGCCCATCCCCACACCAGCTGCGACGGTCGTATCGCCATCGTCCACAACGGCATCATCGAGAACTTCGCCGAGCTGCGCGAAGAGCTGGAGGGCCGCGGCCACCACTTTAAGAGCGAGACCGATACCGAGGTCTTCGCGCATCTGATCGAAGAGGCTTATGCCGAGACGCACGACCTGATGGCCTCCGTGCGCGAGGCTTGCACCCACGTGGTCGGTGCCTATGGTCTGGCCGCCGTGTGCGCTGACGAGCCCGGCGTGATTGCTGTCGCCCGCAAGGATTCCCCGATCGTAGTCGGCGTGGGCGAAACCGGCTCCTATGTTGCTTCCGATGTCATCGCGCTCATCGACGCCACTCGCGATGTCGTGGTGCTCGAGGACGGTCAGTTTGCCAAGCTCACGCCCGCGGGCGTCGAGTACACCGACGAGGCCGGCAACGTCATCGAGCCCAAGGTCACCCACATCGACTGGGACCTGGACATGGCAGAAAAGGGCGGTTATCCCGACTTTATGCTCAAGGAAATCCACGAGCAGCCGCGCGTCGTGCGCGATACGCTGGTGGGCCGTATGACCCCCGCCTGCGAGCTCGATATCGACGAGCTGGGCCTGTCCCTCGAGGAACTCAACGACATCGACCGCGTCTACGTGATCGCTTGCGGCACTAGCTATCACGCTGGCCTCATCGCCAAGAACCTTATTGAGGGCTGGGCTCGCATCCCCACCGAGGTTGAGGCGGCCAGCGAGTTCCGCTATCGCAATCCCATCATCACGCCGACGACGCTTGTCGTGGCTGTGTCCCAGTCGGGCGAGACGGCCGACACCCTTGCCGCCATTCGCGACGCGCGCATCAAGGGCGCCAAGGTCTTCGGCATCACCAACGTGGTGGGCAGCCCGGTGGCGCGTGAGAGCGACGGCGTCATCTACACCAAGGCCAACAAGGAGATCGCGGTTGCCTCGACCAAGAGCTTTATCGGTCAGGTCGTGAGCCTTACGCTGCTGGCTCTGCTGCTGGCGCAGGTTAAGTACCGTCTGACCACCAAGCAGGCGCGCATGCTGTTCCGCGAGCTTTCCGATACGGCCGAGCAGATCCAGTGGATTTTGGATACCCAGACCGAGGCCGTTCATGAGGCCGCTCTGCTGTGCAAGGACGCGCAGTCGGCGCTGTTCGTGGGCCGCGGCATGGGTGCCGCTATTTCCTACGAGGGCGCGCTCAAGCTCAAGGAGGTCAGCTACCTGCATGCCGAGGCCTACGCCGCCGGCGAGATGAAGCACGGCCCCATTGCCCTGATCGACCCGGGCTTCCCTGTCATCGCTGTGGCCACCAAGAGTGCCACCTACGACAAGACCGTGTCGAACCTCATGGAGTGCAAGGCGCGCGGCGCCAAGGTTATCGTCGTTGCCACCGAGGGTGACGAGGAAATCAACAAGATTGCCGACTGCATCATTCGTGTGCCGGCCGTCCGCGACGTGTTCAGCCCCATCACGGCGAGCGTCCCGCTGCAGTTGCTTGCCCGCGAGGTGGCCATCCTGCGCGGCTGCGACGTCGACCAGCCCCGTAACCTGGCAAAGAGTGTCACAGTCGAGTAGTTGGTTCCGCCGTTCTAACGACCAAGGCCCGGCTCCGCGTCATCAGACAGAGTCGGGCCTTGTACGGAGAAACCACCGCAAAGGTGCCTGTCCCCTTTGTGGTGGTTTTGGCAGGTTAGCGGAGCTTGCTGGTCTCGAAGTACTCGGGGAACTGGTCCAGAACCTCGGTTTGGTTGCGGAACATCATGTGCAGGTGCTTGCTGACCAAAAAGCTCGCTTCGATGGGGTCGCGACCGGCGATAGCGCGGCGAATCTGCTTGTGCTCGTTCACGATGTCCTGATTGTCGAGAACCTGCGTGGCGGCGCGCAGCCAGCGGAAGCGCTCCAGGTCGGCATTGGTCTCCTCGAGCCACGACCACACAGTGCTGCGGCATGCGATGCTAAAAATCATGTGATGCATGAGGTTGTCGCTCAAAAAGAAGCCGATGCGATCCTCTTCGGCCATGGCCTTTTCCTGCAGCGCGATGGCGCGGTCGAGCTGCTCGATGCCGGCCGACGTGGCGCGCGCACAGCACTCCACGATCACCTGTTTTTCCAGATGCTCGCGGATGTAACAGGCACTCTCGGCAAGGGTGAGGTTGATGGGTGAGACGTAGGTGCCGCTCTGGGGCACGGTGCGCACCAGCCCTTCCTGCGCCAAGCGAACCAAAGCCTCGCGCACGGGCGTGCGACCCATGTCCAGGTCGTCGCAAAGCTGCTTGACGCCCAGCTTTTCGCCCGGCTTGTAGTCCAGATAGACGATCTTGCGTCGAATGGTGTGGTAGGACTGGTCCTGTAGGCTCGTTTCCTGCTCGCCGACGTGCATCGATTCTTCCATAGCGCCTCGCAACTGTTCTATCAAACTCATATGTCAGTTGTTAATTATGCCGCGAATCAGCTTTCCGCGGTGGGTAATTCGGCTGTCGCCCGAGAACTATTGCGGCATCTTAGTCTGTGTTTGCGCAAGGCTATGCCCAATGTTGCCGTATCATAAGCCGTCGCAAACGTGAAAGAGAAAGAAGGAATCCCATATGCAACTGGCGAATATCGTACGCGAGCGCTGGAAGGGTGTCTTGTTCTGCCTGATCATCGCTATCCCCGCGACGTTGCTCGGCAAACAAATTGAGGTGGTCGGCGGGCCGGTATTTGCCATCCTCTTTGGCATGGTCCTGGCGCTCGTCTTTCCCAAGAATCGCCGCGAACAGCTCGCCGCCGGTGTCACCTATACGTCTAAAAAAGTCTTGCAGTACGCGGTTATCCTGCTTGGCTTTGGCATGAACCTCTCCCAGATTCTGTCCAAGGGCGCCCAGTCGTTGCCGATTATCGTGGCGACGATCTCGACCTCGCTTGTCATCGCCTTTGTGCTCTGCCGCGTTATGAACGTGCCGGGTAAGACCGCGACGCTTGTGGGTGTGGGTTCGTCGATTTGCGGCGGTTCTGCCATCGCCGCGACCGCGCCCGTCATCGATGCCGACGATCGCGAGATTGCCCAGGCTATTTCGGTCATCTTCCTGTTTAACGTTATCGCGGCGCTCGTGTTTCCAACGCTCGGCGGTATGCTCGGGCTGACCAACGAGGGCTTTGGCCTGTTTGCCGGTACCGCCATCAACGACACCTCGTCCGTAACGGCTGCGGCGAGCGCTTGGGACAGCATGCATCCCGGCGCCAATGTGCTCGAGAGCGCCACGGTGGTCAAGCTCACCAGGACACTGGCTATCATTCCCATCACGTTGGTCCTCGCATGCTGGCAGATGCATCTGGCGCGCAAGGCCGGCGGCGACGCCAAAGCACGTTCTCGCTTAAACGCGCGTTCCCATGTTTGTGCTGTTCTTTGTGCTGGCGAGCGTAATCACCACGGTGCTTCAGCTTCCCGTGTCCATCACGGCGCCCATCAAGGAGCTGTCGAAGTTCTTTATCGTGATGGCCATGGCGGCTATTGGCTTTAATACCGATATCGTCGAGCTGGTCAAAAAGGGCGGCAAGCCCATCGCGCTGGGCTTTTGCTGCTGGATTGGCATTGCATGCATGAGTTTGGGAATGCAGCACGTGCTGGGGATCTGGTAGAGGAGCAGCCGGTCTGTGTGCTGCATGCTGGCGCGCGCAAGCTTGCGGTGGAGCGATAGGAGCTCTTGCGGGTATGGCTTGTCCGCAGGTTTATAAGTCCCGAAGAGCTCTTATCGCCCCGCCAGGATGGCGATGCGGGGCAACACCTATACTCGCAGGACGGCGCTCTCTGCCCTATAGTGTTTGGTGAGCAATATCGTTCAATTTTGAAACACTCGGTCGTGCGACCGTCGGCGGCTGCACGTCGCTACGGACAGGGGCAAATCATGGATAGCGATGCCAAGCTGAACATCTTGACCGAGGCCCTGGCTGCTGCCGGGGCCTCGGCATTGGCAATCGATGCGCGTGGGGACGTCGCGATTTCGACCATGAATGACGCGGCGCTTGAGCGGGATGTGGCGGCTTTTGTCGCTGAGCGCCTCGACCGTATAGGAGACGGCGCGCGTCTGGTTATGGGACGTGCGGGTGCGCGCCTGAGCCTGACCGTTCGCCCCACCGACAAAGAGGGCGGGAGGCTTTGGGTCGTTGTGGTCCGCGAGGTGCGCGGTGCCGCGGCGCATGCGGGCATCGAGTGGCTCAACGCCGACGAAGTTGAGGCCCGCTACGAATCGAGCGCGTACGGCATCGTTGAGGGGGCGGCCTCGGTGGCTGCGCCGGTCGCCGAGAGCTACGCGCGCGGCGTGCCCCTTATGCTCGAGGGCGAGCTGGGGGCGGGTCAGGTCGAGATAGCCAAGCGCCTCTATCTGGACGGTCCTTTTGCCGATCAGCCCTTTGTTTCCGTCGCGCTCGATGAGCTCACCGATCGCGGTTGGCGCCACGTGCTCAAAAGCTCCGAATCGCCGCTGTTTCAAACAGGGTTGACCCTGTGCATTGAGGGCTGGAATGCGGTTGGTCCCCAGCGCCTCCGCGAGCTCGTTTCCACGATGGCCGACACCGCGTTGGCGACGCGCTGCCATGTGGTGCTGACGGCGAATGACATGCCGGGCGGCAGCGAAAGCGATCAAGCCGCCTTTGTGACCGAGCGCTTCGCCTGTGCGGTGAGCGTGGCGCCGGCGATTGCCGAGCAGGGAGCCGCGTCGACAAAGGTTGCGCGCTATTTGGAATATCTCGCTGATGCATTTGGGACGGCAGCGCCCACGCTGTCCGCCGCGGCGACGAAGACGCTCGATGCTTACCGCTGGCCGCGCAACTATCTGCAGCTCCGCGAGGTCTCGGAACGACTGTATATATTGGTGGGGGCGGGCACGGTGGACCGCGCTGTGGCGGAGGAAGTGCTAGCCCAAGAGGACGTGATTAAGACCGCAACCTTTGGCGCCCCGACACTCGAAAGCGACCTGTATATCCTGCGACCGCTGGCCGATATCGAGCGAGATATCGCGCATCTGGTTGTAGATCATCTCCACGGCAACCGAACCCGTGCGGCGGAGGTGCTGGGCATAAGCCGAACAACGCTGTGGCGCTTGCTGAAGGACGATGACCGTTGAGCGAGGCGCCCGTGACCGCGCGCGACGCGTGTGCTACAGTCCAAAGCGTTATTGTTTCGATTTGGTTACGGCGTGCGGGGGCGTATGGGCTGAGACTACAAAACCGAGCCGCAGAAGGCGGAGCGCCGCACCGGTCAACCGACGCACGACATCGGTGACGTGGGGCAAACACGCCTCGGGGTTTGATGGTTCGTTCAAGCGCACTAAATACGGTTATCCTTCGGCAAGCGCCCGCTTGGCCATGCAGGCAGAGTCCTCGTTGTGGGGCCGCAAGTGCGTGGTGGGCTCAAAGCTCAAGCACGACGGCACGCTCGGTTACATCAGCCGCGGGGCGGCTCGTCGCAGCGGACTCAATCCGGCTGGTTGGCATCGTTATGTTCCGATCGCGGTCGTCATTGCGGTGATCATCATCGCACTCGCTGCGCTTGGCTACGCCGGCGGCGGCGCCAACTTGGACGCAGTGTTTAAATCGCCCGAGCTCGCGCATGCAGGCACAGAAATTGTCGAGGCGCTCAGACCCAGACGGGCGTCGCGCCCCAGCGCGGTATCGTTGCGGCAGCCTCCACCATCGCCGACGCTCAAAAGGACGACGGCGAACAGGGCGACGGCGCCGAAACGACTCGCACGAACGAAACGACGACAACTCCACCGGCAAGATAAGTTGCGAGCGGGTCCGCCGTTCGTTAGAACGGCGGGACTAATTACTTTACATACACCACGTTGTCGCGGCGGGGTTTGGGCTCGGGTAGCGTGTCTTCGGCATAGCCCAGAATGCAGTGACCGACACCGCGCAGGCTGCCGTCGGCGGGCAGGTCCCAGCTGGCCAGCAGCTCCAGGCCCTCGGGCGAGTCAAAGACCTCGTGCGCGCGGTGAATCCAGCACGAATCGACACCCAGTGCATAGGCGGCGTTGAGCAAGTTGCCCATGGCGAGCGAGCCGTCTTCCAGATGCGTGGGCACGCTGCGGTCGACCAGCACCACCACAACGGTCTTGGCGCCATAGAAGGGGTCACTGTTGCTGCCCATGACCTGGGCGTTGAGCTGTGAGAGACGCTCGACGGTCGCGGGGTCGGTGACGGCGACAAACGTCACCGGCTGGCGGCCCATGCCGCTCGGTGCATATTGGCCGGCTTCGATAATACGTGCAAGCTTTTCGACCTCGACGGGACGATCGCTGTATTTGCGGCAGCTGCGGCGATGGATGAGTGCTTCGATAGTCTCCATGGTGTCTCCTTGCGGTGGCGTTGCAGATGCCCCGTTCATACCCGTCGGGCTCAAACGGTAGACGGTCAATTGCCCGGCCAAAAGGATAGATTCCAATTGGAAAAGTAGGTTTGCATAAAAGTACCTTCAGAATGTGACAAACAAATGGGACGGTTAAAACGTTTTTATCCCGTCTACCCTGCGGTTTTTTACCACTTGCCTAAATGACGAACGCATAACCTCTGATAAAGGTTTTACTAAAGGAGTACCAACGTTTATCAATGCGCCCGTGGTGGCGCCGGGCCAGGAGGTAACATCATGTCCAGGCTGGAGATGTCGTCGAGACCGACTTCGAAGGATTTCTGAAGCTGCTGCGTTCCAAGACGCG
>ENA-OQBU01000085-OQBU01000085.1-human-gut-metagenome-genome-assembly--contig:-NODE-85-length-26958-cov-2.267228_pt1 | contig 26958 bp, 41 predicted proteins | sample MGYA00242492_ERZ504566 | MGnify/ENA primary metagenome ERZ504566 (study PRJEB26092, sample SAMD00036261) | human gut metagenome | host: Homo sapiens | study: EMG produced TPA metagenomics assembly of...
GGGTCATACCCCGCCGCCGTCCATGGCGTTAAAGTCACCGCAGGCAAACACCGGACACTTGTACTGTGCCGCCAGAGACTTGGCAAGCGCTGCGGCCTGGTCTGCCTGGCTTACCATCACCGCCAGCTCTGCCTTTTCCTCTCCGCTGCGGATCAGGTCCAGATGGGTGGAAGATACAATATATTTTTTTCGCCGGACTGATTGTTCTGGAACAGTCCCCACACAATGCGGCGCAAGCGTGCATTATCCCCCCGGTCATAGGCCACATCGCCTTGCTCCAGCAAGGTTACCCGATCGCTGTCATACAGCAGACCGGTCATGCGTACCAGCGCACCGGTACGCACCGGGTACAGCAGCTTATAACTGCCCCGGTTCTGCATCAAACAACAGTACCACTGGTCGCTCACTCTCCTGCCTGACTCGCCCACCACACTGCCCGGCCGTAGGTGTCCAGCACCTGCAAAAACATTTTGGCCCGCTTGTGCGCGTCCGTGCCGCCCCAGCTCTCATAATGCACCAGCAAATTGGCACTCATAATGCGGGCGGATGTATTCTTGGCACGCTTGGCGTTCGCCTTGCCGATGCTCTCCTGAAACTCCTCGCTAACCATATAATCCGACAGATCACCTCGCTGCGAATCACCGCCGGCACGGGCAATAGCCGTACTCACTGCTGCCACCAGAACCAGCGACAGCAGGGCGCAAAAAAAGCGCCGCAAAACTTCTCATAATCTTCCTCCGCAGTATGTTCTCCATACCTATTATACACAAGCCGGCGTTCCATTTCCACCCTACGGCAAAAATAAAAAAGTATTGACTATTTTACTTAGGCGTTGTATATTTGTTATACTTATTATAGAAAGAAAAAACGGCGAGAATCGCCAAGTGGAGAATAACGATGATGGAAGAAACAAAAAAGAGCAAGCCCCTGCGCCTGCTGACGGTGCTGCTGTCTGTGGCGGCCGTAGCTGCCATGTTGTGGTGCGCGCCGTACTTTAAGGACGATTGGGCCTGGGGCAGCCAAGTGGGACCGGATCGACTGCAAAGCCACTTCACAGGTTACAACGGCCGGTATCTGGGCAATCTGCTGGTCATGGTCCTCACCCGCTCCCTGCCGGTGAAAATCATTTTGATGACCGCCGGGGTTCTGGCGCTGCCGTTGCTGGTCAGCCGCTTGGCCAACAAAAAGCTGTTTTTATTGTTCCCTCTAAGCCTACTGGGTGTAGCTGTGATGCCCGCCGATCTGTTCCGCCAAACGGTGGTGTGGGCCAGCGGTTTTTCCAACTATATGCCGCCGGTGCTGCTCACCCTGTGCTATCTGCTGCTGGTATGGGATCTGTGGGATGACACAGCACCGGTACAAAGCAAATGGTCGCCGTTCTGTGCCTTGCTCATCGGCGGGTGCGGTGCGCTGTTTATGGAGCATGTGACTCTATACAACCTGGCGCTGGCAGTGGCGGTGCTGATCTTTCCAAGGTCAAGCACCACAAGACCTATGCCACCCACTGGTGCTTCCTGGCCGGCGCTGTCATCGGTGCCGGAATTATGTTTACCAACAGCGCCTATGGCTTTATTTCTTCCGGTAAAGACCAATTCACCTATCGCTCCATGGCGGTAGGCGGCACCGTACAGCGGTATTTTGACACCATCGGCGGCAATATCATTCGTATTTCCAACTACCTGACCGAGTGCAACGCTCTGATGAATGTGCTGCTGGCTGCGCTGTTTTGCATTGTGCTGCACCGCCTGTTTAAGAAGGGCGGCGTCACCAAGGGGCGCCGGGTGTGGCTCATCGTCAGTGCAGGAATATTGGTAGCCTATGCTGCTTATAGCTGCGTGCTTACCGTATGGGCCAAGATCGCAGGCACCAATGTCGCCCGGGATGCCATCGACCTGCGTGGCGCTTTACCTTTACACTGTTGTTTTCCATTGCGCTACTGCTGTGCATTCTCTTAGGCATCCAAAGCCGTCGCCGCAAGGGACAGATGCTCTTTGCGCTGGTCAGCGTGTATGTGTTCTGCACGCCACTGTTTATCGTAACCCCCCTGACCGCTCGCTGCTTCTCCCCTGCTATGCCATGTTTATGCTGCTGGCAGCACTGCTGTTTGACCTGATCTATCGAGATACTGCTGACAAGACAAAGGCCACCCGCACCGCAGGCGCCGTATTTGCCGCCTGTCTGATTGCGCTGGGCGTGTTCTATGCCACCGTCTTTGTGCAGATCAAGGACTATTCCGTCGGTCGAGAGGCCTATGTGCAGGCACAGATTGACCGGGGCGAAAAAAAGATTTACCTGCCCATGTACCCACTATACAGGCGATTATATTCGAGGCAGCACCCTAAGGACGGCTCTGTTTGGGAGGAGCGGTACAAAATGTTCTACCACATTGACCCGGACATTGACCTGGTCACCGTCCGGCCCCAACTCTCCCCAAGCCAAAGCAGTCCTGGCACAAGAGAAATAAACTCCGTTTGACGGGTTTTATACCCACATTGAACCGCCAAATCCATAGAAAAAACGCATCCTGTAATTAGGATGCGTTTTGTTTGCTTATTTGCATGCAGCGCAGAAGTTTACACATTGATCTCCACATCTACGCCCAGCAGGTCTTTTTCCTTAGCCAGAATGGGGCCCACCACTTCGTTTAAGAAGTCGGCGGTCTGCTCCGGAGCACGGCCCACAAAGTTCTCCGGCTTCAGAATGGCCAAAATTTCCTCCTTGGTGGTCATAAAGGCCGGATCCGCAGCAATGCGATCCACCAGATCGTTCTTGCCGCCCTCAACCTTCACCACCGCACCGGCGGCCATGGAGTGCTGGCGAATTTTCTCGTGCAGCTCCTGACGGTCGCCGCCCTTCTTCACCGCGTCCATCATAATGTTCTCGGTAGCCATAAAGGGAAGTTCACTCATCAGGCGGGCGTGGATCACCTTGGGATACACCACCAACCCGGAGGTCACGTTGATATACAGGTCCAAAATCCCGTCCGTAGCCAGGAATGCCTCGGCCACGCTAACCCGCTTGTTGGCGGAGTCGTCCAATGTGCGTTCAAACCACTGGGCCGACGCTGTCCATGCCGGGTTCAAAGCGTCGATCATCACATAGCGGGACAGAGAAGCGATCCGCTCACTGCGCATAGGATTGCGCTTATAAGCCATGGCGGAGGAACCGATCTGGTTCTTCTCAAAGGGCTCCTCAATCTCTTTCAGATTTTGCAGCAGCCGCAGGTCGTTGGAAAACTTGCAGCAGCTCTGAGCGATCAGCCCCAGGCAGTTGCACACAATGGTGTCCAGCTTGCGGGCATAGGTTTGGCCGCTGACCGGGAAGCAGGCCTTGAAGCCCATCTTCTCCGCGATCTTACGATCCAGCGCCTTGCACTTCTCGTGGTCGCCGTCAAACAGCTCCAGGAAACTGGCCTGGGTGCCGGTGGTGCCCTTAGAGCCCAGCAGCATCAAGGTGTCCAGTACATGGCACACCTCTTCATAATCCATGACCAGATCCATCAGCCACAAAGTGGCACGCTTGCCCACGGTGGTGGGCTGGGCAGGCTGGAAGTGGGTAAAGCCAGGCAGGGCATATCCTTATACTGGTCGGCAAACTTGGCCACGCTGGCAATGGCATTCACCAGCTTTTTCTTGATCAGCAACAGGGCCTCCCGCATGGTGATCACATCTGTATTATCGCCCACATAGCAAGAGGTGGCACCCAGGTGGATAATGGGCTTAGCGTGGGGCACTGCACCCCATAGGCGTATACATGGCTCATTACATCGTGGCGCACCTGCTTCTCCCGCTCCCGAGCCACATCGTAGTTGATGTCCTCAGCGTGGGCTTTCAGCTCGTCAATCTGCGCCTGGGTCACATTCAGCCCCAGCTCATGCTCCGCTTCTGCCAGAGCGATCCACAGCTTCCGCCAAGTTTTGAACTTAAAATCCGGGGAGTAGATATACTGCATTTCCTTGCTGGCATAGCGCGCGTTAAAGGGAGAATTATAAGTATCTGTCTGCATTAGTCCAGCCCTACTCTCTTCATCATCTCTTTGTATGCATCCTCAACGCCGCCCAGGTCCCGACGGAAGCGGTCCTTGTCCAGCTTCTCATGGGTCTTAATGTCCCAAAAACGGCAGGTGTCCGGGCTAATCTCGTCTGCCAGCACGATCTGCCGTCTGCGGTCTTGCCGAACTCCAGCTTAAAGTCAATCAGCTCCACGCCGATGGAGGCAAAGTATTCTTTCAGCACATCGTTCACCTTAAAGGCCATCGCCTAATGGTGTCCACATCCGCCTGGGTGGCAAAGCCGCAGCTGACTGCGTGGTAGCCGTTGATCAGCGGATCGCCCAGATCATCATCCTTATAAGAGAACTCAATAGACGGCTGGGTAAAGTCCATACCCTCTTCCAGTCCCAGGCGCTTGCAGATAGAGCCGGCAGCCCGGTTGCGGATAATCACTTCCAACGCACGATGGTCACTTTCTTCACAGCGGTCTCCCGATCGGAAAGTTCCTCCACAAAGTGGGTGGGCACGCCGTGCTTCTCTAAAAGCTGCATTAAGTAGTTGGACATTTTGTTGTTCACAACGCCCTTACCTACGATGGTGCCCTTCTTCAGCCGTTAAAGGCGGTGGCATCGTCCTTGTAGTCCACAATCACGATGGTGGGATCCTCAGTAGCCCATACCTTCTTGGCCTTGCCTTCATAAAGCTGTTCTGTCTTATTCATAACGCATTCTCCTCTGCAAAAAGATTGGTAAATTAAAGGGTGTGTGTTCTTATTTGTTTTGGGCAAAGTAAGCCTTGATCCGCTCCACGGCCTCTACGGTCTTGTCCGCATTGCCGAAAGCAGTGAGCCGGAAAAAGCCCTCACCGGAAGGACCGAAGCCGGAACCGGGGGTGCCCACCACATGGGTCTTGTCCAGCAGCAGATCAAAGAACTCCCAGCTGGTCATGCCTTCCGGCACCTTCAGCCACACATAGGGGGAGTTCACCGCGCCGTAGCAAGTAAACCCGGCAGCCTGCATACCCTCAAAGATCACCTTGGCGTTCTTCTGATAATAGGCCAGGGTTTCCTTGATCTCCTTTTGCCCCTGCTCCGTGTAAACCGCTTCGGCCGCCCGCTGGGTAATGTAGCTAACGCCGTTAAACTTGGTGGCCTGGCGGCGTGCCCACATGGGATTCAGGCTCTTGCCCTCAAACACACAGGCCTTGGGCACCACGGTATAACCGCAGCGCACGCCGGTAAAGCCGGCAGTCTTGGAGAAAGAACGCAGCTCAATGGCGCACTTCTCGGCGCCCTCAATCTCATAAATGGAATGGGGCACATCGTCCTCTACAATAAAGGCTTCATAGGCACTGTCAAAGATGATCAAAGCATCATTGGCCAGCGCATAGTCTACCCACTTCTTCAGCTGCGCTTTGGTGGCGCACATACCGGTGGGGTTGTTGGGAAAGCACAGGTAGATCACATCCGGAGTCTCCTTCGGCAGATCGGGCATAAAGCCGTTCTCCTCTGTGCAGGGCATATAGATAAAGTTGCTGTAAAAGCCGTCGGCGTTCTTGTCGCCGCTGCGGCCGTCCATGGTGTTGGCGTCCACATACACCGGGTACACCGGATCACACACAGCGATCTTGTTGTCTACGCTGAACAGGTCGCCGATATTGCCGCAGTCGGACTTGGCGCCGTCGGACAAAAAGATCTCGTCTTTCTCAATATTGACCCCACGGGCAGCGTAATCGTGCTGCTGAATGGCATCCAGGATAAATTCGTAACCGTGCTCCGGCGGATAGCCGCGGAAAGTGGCCTCGTTGGCCATCTCATCCACCGCCTTGTGCATGGCGTCGATCACGCTGGGCACCAGCGGACGGGTCACATCGCCGATGGACAGACGGATAATATCTGCCTCCGGGTGCGCCTCCTGGTACTCCCGCTGCTTTCTGGCTACCGTTGAAAACAGATAAGAGCTTTCAATCTTAAAAAAGTTTTGGTTGATCTTCATTATTCTAAAAAACCTCCTGTGTTTTATAGATCTATCTTGCCGCTAAAGACGGTGGTGGCCGGGCCGGTCATCATGACGCTGTCCTCGGCCTTACCGCTCCAGCTGATCTGCAAGTCGCCGCCCAGCAGATGAACAGTCACCCGGTGGTCTACATAACCGCCCAGAATCGCTGCCACGGCGGTGGCGCAGGCGCCGGTGCCGCAGGCCAGAGTCTCCCCGGAGCCGCGCTCCCACACCCGCATTTCGATGTTCTGCCGGTCCTGTACAAAGGCAAACTCCGCGTTGGTCCGATCCGGGAAGCAGGGATGGTGCTCAAACAGCGGTCCTACCTGCTCCAGCGGGAACTCCCGGGGCGAGTGGTCAATAAACACCACCGCGTGGGGGTTGCCCATGGAGACACAAGTCATTTTATACACTGTGTCGTGTACGGTAATAGGTACATCCACCGGCAGTTTGCAGTCCGTCACCACCGGAATGGCCGCCGGATCCAAATCGGCGCACCCATATCCACACTGCGCCCACGGCCACGCCGTCCTGCACCTGAATGTCAATGGTCTTAACCGCACCCATGGACGCAATGTCACGGTGGTCTTGTCCGTCAGCTTGTGGTCGTACACATATTTTGCCACGCAGCGAATCCCGTTGCCGCACATAGCGCCCCGGGAGCCGTCCGCATTGTACATCACCATTTCAAATCGGCGTTCTGCCCCTTCTCAATGAGAATGATGCCGTCGCCGCCGATGCCAAAGTGCCGGTCGGAGAGCCGCACCGCCAGCTGAGAAGCCAGGTCCCGGTCCATGGGCTGCCGGGTGCAGTCAAAGTAAATATAGTCGTTGCCGCAGCCGTGCATCTTGGTAAATTCCATCAGAAGCCGTCCTTTCGTTAGCGAAAATCGTTGATGATCTTTTGCGCCAGGTCCGTAATCTTCAGCCCGGTGCGCATACTCTCCTTTTGGAGAAAACGGTGGGCCTGCAGCTCCGTCATATCCTGGGTGTTCATCAGCACCAGCTTGGCATTAGAGATCAAATCCTCATCCGCCTCCTTACGGCGGGTAAAGCTGCTTTTGCTGGCGGCCAGCACCGCCACCGTTTGCAAAAACTCCTGCCGATCCAAGGGCAGGGTCAGGGTAATCAGGTTGCCCATATATTCTGTTTTGCCGTTCTTCGACAATGCCACCACATCAAAGTCCGCAGGCAACTGCTCTGCCAAAGTACCGGCACCCATATCCCGCAGCAAAGAGGCACAGATGATCACGCCGGCGTCTTTCTCACCGGCAGCGCCCAACGCGCTGGAACCCAGGGCACAAATATGCGACACCCGGAACCCCTCGCCAACCAGCAAGGCACGCAGGCGCAGTGCCACCTCTTTGTTCGGGTACGCAATAATGATGTCCTTCATCTTTCCGCTCCCGTTCCCCCATTAGATAAAAGTTATTATACCATATAAATACGCCTCGGTTCAATACAAAATGTGCACAGTTGCGCCTGTGGACAATTGTCTATTCTTTACAGTCCGAAAGATTTGTAACAATATACACAAAAATGCGACAAATTTTACAAATTCTTGTAACAAACTATACGAAATCCCTTGATTGACCGGTGCCGATGTGGTAAAATGAGAATGACTACAACCGAACTGAAAAGGGAGATGATAGAATGGAACAACTTAAAGAAGAATATCAGCTGCCCGGTCTACCTCTTCCACGAGGGCAAAACTATGAAGCATACCGTTTCTTCGGTGTTCATAAAATAAAAAAGGCACCTACGCTTTTCGCGTGTGGCGCCCCACGCCGTGGGTGTGGCTGTGGCCGGTGACTTTAACGATTGGTCCGAAACAGCCAACCCTATGACCCTTATTGCACCGGAGATCTGGGAAGCGGTGGTGGACGGTGTTTCCAAGTATGACTGCTACAAATACGCCATTCAAACGGCGGACGGTCGCCTGCTGATGAAAGCGGACCCCTACGCCGTGCACCAAGAGACCCGACCGGGCACCGCCTCCAAGGTCTATGACCTGCCCAGCTACAAGTGGACGGACAGCGACTGGTTTGCCCGGCAAAAAGAAACCTCTGTGCTGGACAAACCGGTGAATATTTATGAAATTCACTTTGGCTCCTGGAAGCAGCACGAGGACGGCACATTCCTTACCTACCGGGGAAATGGCAGACACGCTGGTGCCCTATGTAAAGGATATGGGCTACACCCATATTGAGATGATGCCCATTATGGAGTATCCCTTTGACGGCTCCTGGGGCTATCAGGTTACCGGGTACTTTGCCCCCACCTCACGCTATGGGGTACCGGAGGACTTAATGTACTTTATGGACACCTGTCACAAGGCGGGGATCGGCGTGATCCTGGACTGGGTGCCCGCCCACTTTCCCAAGGACGCGCACGGGCTGTACGCATTTGATGGGGACTGCACCTACGAGTACAGCGACCTGAAAAAAGGCGAGCACAAGGAATGGGGCACCCGGGTCTTTGACTACGGCAAAAATGAAGTGCGTTCTTTTCTCATCAGCTCTGCCATGTACTGGGCCGATCTGTTCCACTTTGACGGTATTCGGGTGGACGCAGTGGCCAGTATGCTGTACCTGGATTACGGCAGAGAGCCGGGAGAATGGACCCCCAATAAGGACGGCGGCAACGAGAACTATGAGGCGGTGGACTTCTTCCGCCAGCTGAACAGTGCGGTGCTCACCCGCCATCCGTCCATGATGATGATCGCCGAGGAGTCCACGGCTTGGCCCATGATCACCATGCCCCCGGATGTAGGCGGCCTGGGCTTTAACTTTAAGTGGAATATGGGCTGGATGAACGATATGCTCCGGTATATGAGCCTGGATCCACTGTTCCGCAAGGGCAACCATGACTGCATTACCTTTAGCTTTTTCTACGCTTTTAGTGAAAACTTTGTGCTGCCCATCAGCCACGACGAGGTGGTGCACGGCAAGTGCTCCCTAATCGGCAAAATGCCCGGCGAATACGACGATAAATTCAGCAGTATGCGTCTGTTCTTTGCTTATATGATGGCCCACCCGGGCAAGAAGCTGCTGTTTATGGGCAGCGAATTCGGCCAATTCAAGGAATGGGCGTACAAAGAGGGACTGGACTGGCTGCTGCTGGATTACGAAAAGCACCGCCAGTTGCAAGCCTTCTCTAAGGAACTGAACCACTTTTATACCGCTCACCCGGCGCTGTGGCAGATTGATTACAGCTGGGAGGGATTCCAGTGGATCAGCTCCGACGACAACAGCAACTCGGTGATCGCCTTCCGCCGCATAGACCGAGACGGCAAGGATCTGATCACGGTATTCAACTTCACCCCCAACGATCACGAGGACTACCGCATCGGTGTGCCGGAAAAGGGCACTTATAAAGTGGTCATGGACACGGCGCTGAAAAAATACGGCGGCACCAAACCCCGGCTGTGCGGCACCTACAAAACAAAAAAAATACCTATGCACAATATGGAGCAAAGCATCAGCCTGAAACTCAGCGGACTGTCTGCCTTGTATCTTGAAAAAATAAAGTAAGGAGAACCACTATGGCACACAAAACAAATGTTGTTGCAATGCTGCTGGCCGGCGGCCAGGGCAGCAGACTGGGCGTGCTCACCAAAAACATTGCCAAGCCTGCCGTACCCTACGGCGGCAACTACCGCATCATCGACTTTCCGCTATCCAACTGCGTCAACAGCGGTATTTACACCGTTGGCGTCCTGACCCAATATCAGCCGCTGGAATTGAACGACTATTTGGGCAACGGTCAGCCCTGGGATCTGGACCGCCAAAACGGCGGCGTACATATTCTCTCCCCTTATGAGGCCATCGGCGGCGCCGAGTGGTATAAGGGCACGGCGAACGCCATTTACCAAAACATCAAATTTTTATTGAGAAAGTACGACCCGGAAATATGTAGTGGTGCTCTCCGGCGACCACATCTACAAGATGAACTACGCCAAGATGATCGACTTCCACAAGAAGCACAATGCGGACTGTACCATCGCTGTGCTGGAGGTGCCATGGGAGGAGGCCTCCCGCTTTGGTATTCTGGCTACCGACGAGGACGACCGTATTTACGAATTTGCCGAGAAGCCGGCCCAGCCCAAGAGCAACAAAGCCTCTATGGGCGTGTATGTATTCAGCTGGAGCAAGCTGCGCCAGTACTTGGAGCTGGACGAGGCGGACCCCAACTCTGCCAACGACTTTGGCAAGAATGTGATTCCCGCCATGCTGAATGCCGGCGAGCGGCTGTTTGCCTATCCCTTCTCCGGCTACTGGAAAGATGTGGGCACCATTGACAGCCTGTGGGAGGCCAACCTGGATATTATCAATCCCAATGTAGATTTGGATCTGTCCGACAAAAGCTGGCGCATTTACAGCCGCAACCCCATGGCGCCGCCCCACTATATCGGTAAAAGCGCGGTGGTGGAGAACAGTTCCATCAGCGAGGGCTGCGAGATCGAGGGCAACGTGGATTACAGCGTGGTCTCCTCCAATGTGACCATTGAGGCCGGTGCCGATGTGCGTTACAGCGTGGTGATGCCCGGCGCACATATTGAAAAGGGTGCCAAGGTGTATTATTCCATCGTGGCCGAGAACGCGGTCATTCAGGCGGACGCCAAGGTCGGCGAAATTCCAGAGCAGCTGCAAAACCCGGCAGACTGGGGCATTGCCGTTATCGGTGCAGGCGCTACCGTCACCGGCAAGAGGGACATTGCACCCGGTGAAATGATCAAAAGCGGCGAGGAGGTATAAGCATGAACGGAAAATCTGTACTGGGCATTATCTTTGCCAATATTCATGAGGAGGCGCTGGATACCCTAACGGCACAGCGCACCATGGGCTCCGTGCCCTTCTGCTCCCGCTACCGGCTCATTGACTTTCCCCTGTCCAACATGGTGGAGAGCGGCATTACCAAGATCGGCGTGATCACCAATGCCAACTTTCGCTCTCTGATGGATCATGTAGGCACCGGCAAGCCCTGGGACCTGAGCCGCAAGAACGACGGACTGTATCTGCTGCCACCGTTCTCCGTTAACTCCGCTACCATGTGGGGGAACCGAATTGACGCCATTTTCGGCAATATTCAGTTCCTGAACCAGTCCAACCAGGACTATGTGCTGATGAGCGACTGCAACCAAGTGCTGAACATGGACTACGAAAAGCTGTTTGACGCCCACGAGCAAAGCGGCGCCGATGTGACCATTGTCGGCGTGCACGATGAAATGCCCACGCATGTCGGCTCTGTTTTGGTGTTTGACCAGGTGGCAGAGGACGGCCGCATTACCGGCATGAGCCTGTGCCCGGAGGGCCGGGGCGAAGTCTTTTACAGCTGCAACATCGTGCTGATGCAAAAGGCGCTGTTTGAGTCTTTGGTCACTGCCGCCCACAGCAAAAACGAAATTTCTTTCCAGCGCAATGTGCTGCTGAAGAATGTAGATCACTTAAAAATCCACGCTTACGACGCCAGCGACTGCTTTGTGGGCACCATTCAGTCCCTGCAAAGCTATTACGACATCTCCATGCGGGTGCTGGAAAAGGAGAGCCGCCGCCGTCTGTTCAATCCGAACAAGCCCATTTCCACCAAGGAGCGGGACGATATGCCCTCCCTGTACGGCCCGGATTCCGCCACCAAGAACTCTTTGGTGGCCGACGGCTGCATCATTGACGGCACGGTAGAGAACTGCATTATCTTTAAGGGCGTCAAGATCGGCAAGGGCGCCGTGGTCAAGGACTCCATCCTAATGCAGGACACGGTGATCGGCGACAACGCTAAGGTAAACTGCGTAATCGCAGACAAAGATGTATCCATTAAGCACTCGGTAGAGCTGAGCGGCGCGCCCAACTTCCCCGGTGTACCTGAGCAAAAAAACCAGAATTTAAGGAGGCAAATATTATGAAAGTTCTTTTTGTTGCCTCGGAGGCACTGCCGTTTATGGCTCCGGTGGGCTGGGCGATGTGGCCGGCTCGCTGCCCGCCGCCCTGCGCAAGCGGCTGATCGGCTGCCGGGTCGTTATGCCCCTGTATGACAGCATTCCTCAGGAGTTGAAGGACCAAATGCAGTTCATCACCTCCATCTCCGTGCCGGTGGCCTGGCGCCGCCAGTATTGCGGTATTTTTGAGGCCAAGCACAACGGCGTGATCTACTATCTGCTGGATAACCAGTATTACTTTAAGCGGGACGGTATTTACGGCCATTATGACGATGCAGAGCGCTTTGCGTTCTTTGCCCGTGCGGTACTGGAGATCATTCCCGCCATTGACTGGAAACCGGACATTATTCACTGCAACGCTGGCAAAGCGCCTTAACGCCCCTGTATTACAGCTGCTATTATGCCAACCGAATGGGGTATGAAAACATTAAAACCGTATTCACCATTCACAACATCAGTACCAGGCAAGTACGGCGACGAGCTGCTGGAGGATGTGCTGGGCATCGCCCCGGAGGACAACAATCTAATTCTCTACGACGGACTGGTGAACTTTATGAAGGCGGGCATTGAGTGCGCCAATAAAGTGACCACCGTGTCCCCCACCTACGCCAAAGAAATCCTGGATCCCTGGTACAGTTACGGGCTGGATCCCATTTTGAATCAACGCAGCTGGAAGCTGTGCGGCATCTTAAACGGTATTGACACCGAGCTGTACAACCCGGAGACGGATAAAATGATCTGGGCCAATTACAGCAGTGCAGACTTTGCCAACAAGGCCAAAGAATAAAGAAGAGCTGCAAAAGAAAATGGGCTTGGCCGTGCGGCCGGATGTGCCTGTTATCGGTATCGTTACCCGCCTGGTAGGGCACAAGGGCGTGGACCTAATGCAGGCAGTACTGGAAAAGAGCCTGTGGGAGCGGGATGTGCAGTATGTGATACTGGGCAGCGGCGAGTGGCAGTATGAGAGCTTCTTCCGTGAGTTGCACGACAAGTACCCGGACAAAGTGGGCCTGACCCTGGGCTTTGTGCCGGATCTGGCACACAAAATCTATGCCGGTGCGGATATGTTCTTAATGCCCAGCAAAAGCGAGCCCTGCGGCCTGTCCCAGATGGTGGCGCTGCGCTACGGCACCATACCCATCGTGCGGGAGACCGGCGGGCTGAAAGACTCCACCACCGACAGCGGTGACGGCGAGGGCAACGGCTTTACCTTTAAGACCTATGACGCCTACGATATGCTGGGCGCCATCTACCGGGCAGTGGAAGTCTATAACCAACCCAAGGACTGGAAGGTGCTGGTACAGCGGGCGCTGAACTGCGATATGAGTTGGGGCAAATCTGCCAACGAGTATATCCGTATGTACCGCTCTTTGCTGAAAGACTAAACACAGGCAAATAAAAAGACGAACACCGCACGGTGTTCGTTTTTTTATTTGCCTTATTTTGTTTATTTTGTTTTCACAAAGGGATTAAAATGCTTGCTGCGAATAAACAACGGCACATATTCAATCACTAAGTTTGAGTTTTCCAGGCCGTACCATTTGTCCGGCGAGCCTGCCATTTTTCTGATTCTTTGTACTTTAAGCGCACAGCCAGCTTTTGCAAATGGGATATGTCGCTTTCCGGCGCCAGGGTTTTACGAATGTGATAGAACCGAAAGCTGCCGGTGGTTGCGTTTTGTAAATAGAATATTTCCGCACCTGTTGCGGCAGAGCGCCGGTGGCCACCAAATCTGAAATAATCTGACGCAGATACACATTGACGCGCTGGGGCACCTTAAAGCCCAACCGAATGGTGACAAAAAACACATAGTCGGTGCCGTAAGATTCCACCGAATAGTCTGAGGTAAACGGCTCATCCGTCACCTGAATGTGAATAAACCAGTAAGCGGAGGCACGCTTCGGTCCCTTATCTAAGATGGAATATAGAATATCCCGATCCATATACTCCGGATCACTGTTGTTGGTAATATAGACCAAATTCTCACAAATTTGCGGCACAGACGCATCCTGGCGCAAAGCCTGAAGTGTCGGCAAGTACTGCCGCATCTTCAACGGCACGCCCTGCATACGCTCCACCTGCGTGCCCAAGTACCAAGACAACATAACAACAAACAGCGCTGCCGCAATCAGCACGGCAAAATAGCCGCCCTTGAAGAACTTGGTTAAACTGGAGACAAAGAAGAACAGCTCTATAAATGCAAACACCAAACCGATAACCACAGCGGCAATCCGGCGTTTTCTTTCTCTTAAACAAATAAACCGTCAGCAAAAATGTGGTCATCAACATGGTCACGGTAATGGACAAACCGTAGGCTGCTTCCATATGCGCCGCCGTCCGAAACAGCAAGACTACCGCGCAGCAACCCACCCACATAACGGAATTCACAAGTGGAATATACAACTGCCCTTTTGTTTGAGACGGATATGTAATTTGCATATGCGGCATCAGATCCAGGCGAATCGCCTCTGAAACCAGCGAAAACGAGCCGGTAATCAACGCCTGCGAAGCAATAATGGCAGCAACGGTACTCAAAATAACCGCAAAGGGACGCCACTGCGGCGGCAGCATTTGAAAGAACGGATTCATACCGTCCATAGCCTGCAGCGCAGCATTGTCTTTGTTTGAAAGAATCCAGGCGCCTTGACCCATATAGTTCAGCAGCAAGCACACCTTGATGAACGGCCAGCTGGTATAAATATTCTGCTTCCCTACATGGCCCATATCGGAATATAGCGCTTCTGCACCGGTCGTTGCCAAAAATACGCTGCCCAGAATCATAAAGCCGGCTTTGTTGTAAGGACTAAACAAGATGCGCACCGCATAAATGGGATTCAGCGCCTGCAAAATATACAAGTTACCGCTGATATGTGCCACGCCGGTTATGCCTAAAAACAGAAACCAAACCAACATAATCGGGCCGAATGCTTTGCCCAGCAAACTGGTACCGGCTTTTTGGCAGGCAAACAAAACAGAAATAATAATCAATGTAATCAGGATGACACGATTTTGGTCATTATTCAGCAGTTGGTCAAAAACAGAAATGCTGTGCAAGCCCTCAATGGCCGTAGTAATGGTAACGGCCGGCGTGAGCACACCGTCTGCCAGCAGCGCCGCACCGCCTAACATGGCCGGAATGACTAAGTACTTGCCATAGTTCTTGACCAAGCTGTAAAGTGCAAAAATACCGCCCTCACCATTATTATCCGCCTTCATGGCAACCACCACATACTTCACGGTGGTAATCAGGGTTACTGTCCAAATAATCAAGGATAACGACCCGATGATAAATGCACGGTTCACCGTTTGCAAACCGCCGTTATTTTCGATAATAGACTTCAGCACATACATAGGCGATGTGCCGATATCGCCATACACAACCCCAATGGTTACCAGCAGCATGGCCGGCGTAACCACTCGCTTTTCAACGTCTTTTCTCCCATAAGATACACGCTTCTGCTTTTAATGCTCACTTTTTATTTACATCCACTTTTTGCGCTTAAAGACTGCTACAAGCACGCCAACCACAAGCGCAGAAAGCACAATCACACTGAAATATCCATATTTCCAGGTCAACTCCGGCATATTGCGAAAATTCATTCCGTACCAGCCCACGATCACCGTAAGCGGCAGAAACACTGCCGTCAACACGGTAAACAGCTTCATAGTCTCGTTCAGCTTTAAGTCCAGATAGGCCTGGTAAGCATCTCGCAAATGAACGATACTATCTCGCAGCAGGTCCACATTCTCCCGCAGACGCACAGCCTTGTCCGTAAAGATCTTAAAGTACCGCAGATCCTCCCGCTCAAAGATCTCGTTCTCGTTCTCCTCCAGCGCCTCGCCGATGTCGATTAGCTGCTCATAGTAGTTGCGCAAGACAGACAGTTCCTTTTTCTTATGCAGCAACTCCATGTTGAAGTCCGAACCGGCCTTATCCTGAAGCACATACTCCTCCATCCGGTTGATCTCAAATTCCGTGTCCTCCAGCGCCTTATTGTCACCGGACACCAAACTTTCCAGGAACGCATAGATCAGCTTTTCCAGCGTAATATTGGCACAACTGAACCGGTGAAGCGCGCTGATAAATTTGTTGCGGGTGGAGCAGTCCGCGTCGTTAATATCCACCAGCAGCAAAAAATTCTTTTTAACATAAAATGCCAGGCAGTCCTCCCGGGCACGGGCATTGGCCGCGTCCGTAATCTTTAAGGTGCCAAAGCTGTAATCGTCGTACACCTCAAATATTGGAGCGAAAATAGCGGTTCTCCTCCTTGCACTGCTGTACAGTAGAGGGACTAAAGCCGAACTTCTCATAATGGGCGTCCAGCTCCGCCAAGGTAATGTATGCCGCACACACCAAATTGGGGTCTCGATCCTGCGGCTCAATGGTGGTCAGTTCGTCGCTGTATTGGTAAAACACTTGCCGTACCTCCCGATTTCCTGCTTTGCACCTATAAGTATATCCACTTTTGACCAGCAGTCAAGTCAAATAAAGCATTTATGCCAAAATGCCGTAAAGCAGAATTTGGATGAACCGATCGTAACGATGCAAAAGTTCTTGCCGCTCCCGCTCCATTCCGGCCGTATCGCCCTCGGCTTTCAAATCCACCACCCGGTGCATATACTGGATCAGCAAGTGGTTATACATGACCCGCATGGTGCTGTAAAGCTCCTCATCAGACACATTCACCCTTTCATGAGCTGTATGAATGATCTCCAGCGTCTTATCCTTCATACACGCATTAAAGCGATGACTTTGTTCCATTAATCGGCTACGCAATGCTTCGTTGGTCAAATGCAGGCAATACCAAATCAGAGACAGCGCTTCCGGGTCATCACACCAAAAATCAATACGTTCCTTGTAATACACATGCAAATTGGCCGCAACACCCTGCTGCGGATCCGGCGAAAATGCACATATACCTGCAACCAGTCGATCCACAATGCGTTGCACACAAGCCACAAGCAAATCGTCCTTGGAAGCGTAATAATGGTACAGCTTGCCCTTGGAAATACCATTCTCCCGACACAGCTGGTTCAGATTGGCATTGTCCGGTCCCTGTCGGGCAAAGCTGCGAATCGCCGCTTCTTCAATACATTCTCGACTGCGTCGATTTTTTTCTTCCTGTTTCATAGATTGTCCAATCCTTTATATATTGCATCTCTTCTATATATTGCATCTCTTCAAGCCGGTCCGCTCTCCCACCGCAAAATCCAAAGCACACATCCTGTTATACTGCGTCACAGGATAGCGGCTAATTATTTATAGCATATTTCGTACCTTTTGTCCACTTTTTACCTCTCCGCGATCCTTTTGCCAACAACATACAGGCTGCGCTTTTTCATAAGGAAGGTTAAAAACGATCTTTCCCTTCGGCACCATTTGCGGAGGTTCCGGTTCGTTTTTGAATTCCCAGTCATTTCGGAGCTTCGTTTTCTCTATAATCATTGCAAGAATGCAAATATCAGTCCGTTTTTGTGATAAGCAAAGCCACCGCCGGCAGATTGCTCTGCCGGCGGTGTTATTTTATCTTTTATTCTGTTGCTTACACCACATGCTTAATCGGCAAGCACATACTGCTCAATGGCCTTGGCTACGCCGTCTGCGGTATTGGCCTCTGCCCGGTAGCGGGCGGCGGCTTTACATTCCGGCGCGCCGTTCTCCATGGCAAAGGAGTAGTGCGCAAAGGCGAGCATGGGACAGTCGTTGCCTGCGTCGCCAAAGCTCATCACCTGCTCCGGCTCAATCTGCAGTTGCCGGGCAATACCCGCCAATGCCGCACCCTTGTTGGCGCCGGGAGCGGTACACTCCAATTCATTAGGCAGAGAGGAAACCACCTCCAGCCCCTGACCTTCCAGCACAGACCGCACCCAATCCGCTTGCTCCGGGTTCAGATCATAAACGGCCATACTCTCTGCACCTTTGTCCGCTTTGTCCAGTAGATTTTCCACCCGGTGCGCTTGGCCATATACTGCTCCAAAAACGCCCGGGGCAAACTATCACTGCTGTAATAAGGTAGGCGGCTTCTTCCAAATACATACCGCCGTCCCAATACACATTATAATACAGCGGCTGTGGCGCCAAGGTTTGCAAAATGCGCTGCACTGCCTTTGGTGGGATCAGCTGCTGGCAAATATGGGCGTCGTTCTTCCGGTCATACACCGCCGCGCCGTTGGAGTAGATCACATAGTCTACAAAAGGCACCTGCGCCGTTACATGGTCAATAAAAATCCAAGGTGCGACCGGTGGCAATCGCCAGGCACACGCCCCGGTCGTGGGCCGCCTGTAACGCCGCCACCGTGCGGGGACTGACGGTCAGGTGGTCACCGGACATTAAGGTGCCGTCTAAGTCTGTGGCAATCAGTTTGATGGACATAAACACGCCTCCGTTCTTCAAATACCGGGCATATTATAGCAAATTCTTGCCCTATGCGCAACGCAAAGCCGGGGAAATCCGCAATTTTTAGTTGACGAAAACAAAAGAAAATTGTGCTTTAAATTAGAGTTTGACAACCGCTGCAAACGCCACGCAGCACCTTTTTCCAACAGATGGAGGGATTCGGTTATGAAACGATGGGGCACCATACTCTGCCTTTGTTTGCTGCCCATGCTGCTGTTCTCTGCCTGCGCAGAGGCCACGGCACAAGTTGATTTTGTTGCCAACAAAGATGTTAAAAAGAATCTTTGTACGATGTGCACACTGTAGGCTACATTTTGGACGATATTCGTAAGGTGGATTTCTACAAAGAAATGCAGCCCAACGACAGCTACACCAAAAAACAGGTAAAAAGCACTAAACTGGACACCACCGTAACCAAATATTACAGAAACGAGGACCTGGTGTACGCCGCATACGAAAAAGGCGGCAAGCAGATGACCGAGTGCCACCTGCGCTCCACCCACTCCACGACCTGACCGTCACCTATACGGACGCGGATGGCAAGCGCACCGGCGTGTCCATTCTCTGTGAGGACGATAAGGGCAGCTACCGTGTTACCTTTGACCAAGGGCTGAACACCCAATCTCCCTACGGTGCCGACCGCTTTACCATTTGGATCTCGCCGGAGGCGGACAACGCCACCTTTAACAGCGAATGTACCTACGAGGCGGTCTACGCCGACGGCAAGCTCACCTGCACCCTGGTCAGCGCCAACTACTACGACAAAAAGGGCGGGTTCAAGCACTTTACCCACACCACGGACAAAAACGGCGTAACCCAGGAAAGCAGCCAGCCGATTTACAACAAATCCGACGCGAACGAGGCTATGATCGGCGACAGCGTAGACATTCTGCGCCATGTGGAAAAATGGGACGGCGTAGAGACTGCCCAGGTGCGTATGGGCACCCACGCCTTCAGCTACACAGAAAAAAAGGACATCACCTATTGGTATATTGACAGCCAAGTGCGCTTTCTCTTTAGAAATAAGGAAAAGGCCGCTGCTTTAACGCCCGCTACGGCGGCAATGGGATCAAGACCTTAAAGCACACGGACGCCCCTTACGCGGTGAACTTCTCCCGGTGTAATTTACAGATCGCCTCCGACTGTACCTTCCCCGGCGACCAAAACCTGGGCGAATTTGCAGTGACGGACTTTAAGAACAATCCATACTACAATGTAACCTTTGACGCAGACGGCGTGCTCACCTCTTTTCAAAAAGTAAAATAACCCTATCGGCTCCCCTTGTATATGCAAGGGGAGTTGTTGCGTTAAAAAGGCATTTAAGCGCGGGCGGATACTATCCGCCCCTACGATAAAGCCTTTACACAAGGGAGACAAAAAAGCAAATCGTAGGGCGGGGGCTTGCTCCCGCCGCAATTCTGTTTTTCCCCGGTAGGGGCGGCAACCTGCCGCCCGCCAAATTCCTCCGCGTTTGCCTGCGGCAAATCAACACAACTTGGCTCCCCTTATTTTTAAGGGGAGCTGGCGCGCTTGCGCGACTGAGGGGATAAAAGCGTAAGTAAATCCGCCCACTTTGCATACCCACGATGTAGGGTACGATGCCACATTGCCCCGCAAGCACCGCACAATTTGTCAAAAGAATATACAACCGGTAAAACTCTGTATGCACCCGAGTATTCAAAAGTTGCGAAAAGTATTAAATTTAAGCCCCATCCTTGTAATTACAACGGGGGATATAGTATAATATTTCTGCTATAACACCTGACCCTGCGTCAGATAGAAACGGTGTACAAGTGAAGATTTTAACCATTGGCGATGTAGTCGCCCGGCAAGGCTGTGACTGCCTGCGCCATATACTGCCCGGCTTAAAGCGAGAGCTGGTGCCAAATTAACCATTGTAAACGGTGAGAACTCCGCCGTGGGCAACGGCATACTGCCCGGCAGCGCCCAGTTTATTTTTGACAGCGGCGCCGATGTGATTACCCTGGGCAACCACGGCCTGCGCCGGCGGGAGATCTACCCGATGCTGGAAGAGAACGAGTTTTTGCTTCGTCCGGCCAACTACCACCCCTCGGCCCCCGGTCGGGGCAGCGTACTGCTGGATATGGGCGCCGCTCAAGTGGGAATCATCAGCCTGCAAGGTGCCGCCTTTATGGAGCCCATTGCCAATCCTTTTGACGCGGCGGACCGGGAGGTACACCGCCTGAAAGAAGCGGGAGCACATATCATTCTCATTGACTTCCACGCCGAGGCCACCGCGGAAAAGCGCGCCCTTGGCTACTATTTAGACGGCCGTGTGTCTGCCCTTTTCGGCACCCACACCCATGTGCAGACGGCAGACGAACAGGTGCTGCCCGGCGGCACCGGCTACATTACGGACCTGGGCATGACCGGGCCCCAACACAGTGTGCTGGGGGTCAGCCCCCAGGCAGCCATTGAAAAAATGCGCACCGGCCTACCTGTGCGCTTTACCAACCCGGACGGACCTTGCGTGCTGGAGGGCTGCCTGTTTGATATTGACGAAAAACCGGCAAGACCCGCAGCTGCACGCGCATTAGGAGGTAACCATGGGCAAGAGGAGTTTTGCTCTTTTGCTGGCGCTGGTGCTGACCGCCACCCTCTTCTCGGCGTGCACCAAAGGCACCACCGGCCAAACAGAGACCACCGCAAAGGCACAAACCACCTTTGCTACGGACAATGACAATTTCAAATTAAGCTACACCCAATCGGACAGCCTGGATCCTTTTGCCGCCAAGACCCAAAACAATCAGGTGCTGGCGGACTTGGTGTTTGAGAGTCTGTTTGACCTGGACGGCAGCTATACCGCCCAGCCCAACCTGGCCACCGGCTATGAATTTACAAACAGCACCACCCTCAAGGTGATCGTGCCCAGCGGTCTGACTTTCTCGGACAAGTCGGCGCTCACCGTCGCAGATGTGGTATACAGCTTTGAGCAGGCCAAGAACTCCCCTGCCTACGGCAGCGCTCTGCAAGGGATTCGCTCCGCCACGGCAGAGGACAACAACACCCGTGGTGTTTACCCCTGCGCCACCCCTCCCCTTACGGGCAAAATCCTGCTGACCTTCCCCATTGCCAAGGCAAATGCCAAAGGCAAGTATCCCATCGGCAGCGGGCGCTACCGCTACAAATCCACCCAGAACGGTCCGGTGCTGACAGCCAACGTGACCGCCGACTTAACCCCCACATCACCACCATTCACCTGGTGAACATTGCGGCGGCGGACTCCATTGACAATGCTGTGAATATCGGCAACATCACCTATGCCTATCGGGATTTGTCCGAGAACAGCGCCAAGCGCATGACCGCCACCAAAAAGCAGATTAACCAAAACAACTTGGTGTATATCGGCTTTAACAACCGATCCGGTGCCTTTGCAAACGCCCATTTGCGCAAGGCCGTAAGCCTGGCGGTGGACCGCAACGCGCTGGCTAAGAGCGCCTATGCCGGCTACGCCACCGCTGCCCGCAGCGTATATAACCCCGCCTTCGGATTGGCAGCCAGCACCCGCCTGTTTGCAGAAGCAGCAGACGCGGCAGCCGCCAAGCAGCAGATCGCCCTGTCCAAAGTCAGAGACAGTGCCTTAAAGATCACTCTGCTGGTCAATAAGAACGACAACCGGCTGGCCGCCGCCAATCAGATCAAAACGGCGTTGGAAGCGGCAGGCTTTACCGTACAGCTGCAAGTGAGCAAATTCAGCGACTACAAGGCACGGATTAAGAATTTGAACTATGATCTCTATATCGGCGAGGTCAAGCTGCAAACGATATGTGCCTTTATCCCTTCTTCAGTACCGACGGCGCTGCCCGCTACGGCATCAGCCAAGACAAGGGCAGTACGGCCGCCCTGTACCGGGACTACACCGCCGGCAAGACGGAGCTGGGCAAATTTATGCTCTCCTTCAGCGAGGAAATGCCCTTTGCCCCCCTGGTGTACCGCAAGGGGATGATCTGCTACTCCAAGTCCCTGAGAGGCGATATTCAGGGGCAGTACGGCAACTTCTTTGCCAATATAGAAGACTGGTATTTTGGATAAAAACGCCCCGGCGTTTGCAATAAATCACGGAGGATATATTGATGATTAAATTTGAAAATCCCAACGGATACATTGAGATCACCAACGCCTATTTTGCCACCCTTGTAGGGCGTGCCGCTCAGTCCTGCTTTGGCGTGACCGGTATGGTCAACGGCAGTGCTTACGAGTCCATCGTTAGCGCTATCAAGAGCAAGGCCACCGGCGAAAAATTCAACCAAGGCGTGTCCGTCAAGAGCGTGGACGGTCAGTTGCAGATTGAGCTGCACATCTCCGTCTCTTACGGCGTCAACATCACTGCCATTGTGGACAGCATCATCAACAAGGTGCGTTACACGGTGGAGGAAGCCACAGACCTGAAGGTCAACACCGTCAATGTGTATGTGGACGCACTGAATTAACCTTAGAATGGGAGAACATCACATGATGATAACAGGACTTATGTTCCGGGACGGGGTCATCTCCGGCTCAAACAACATTGCCAACAACCGCCAGGCCGTAGACGCACTAAACATTTTTCCGGTGCCTGACGGCGACACCGGTACAAATATGAGTATGACGATCGGCGCTGCCGCCAAGGAAATGGCAGTGCTGCCGGAGAACTGCACGGTGGAGGAAGCCTCTGCCCGCTGTGCCTCTGCCCTGCTGCGGGGCGCCGGGGCAACTCCGGCGCATTCTTTCGCTGATCTTCCGCGGCTTTTCCAAGGCGCTGCGCGGCATGGAAGAAGCGGACGGTGCTGCCGTGGCCGCTGCCTTTCGCAAGGGCGTAGACGCAGCCTACAAAGCGGTTATGAAGCCTACGGAGGGCACCATTCTGACGGTGATCCGTAAGGCGGCAGAAGCAGCGGAGCAGATTGCTGCCTCCAACAACGACGCCTGGACCGTGTGCTGTGCAGCCATGGCCGCCGCAGAGGAAGCCCTGGCAAAGACGCCGGAACAGCTGCCGGTGCTGAAAAAGGCCGGAGTGGTAGACGCCGGCGGGCAGGGTCTGGTTCTGATTTTCCAGGGTATGGGCGCCGTGCTTGAAAAAGGCACCGTGGTGCAACCCATTGCCGGCAGCGCCGTCACCCCGGTACAAGCCCCGGACAAAAGCACCGTGGCCGCCGCCTCCGGTGAAATTGAATTTGGCTACTGCTCGGAATTTTTGATTGAAAAAGACCGCCACGCCCCCCAGCAGGATCCGCTGCGGCTGCGGGCGTACCTGGAGTCCATCGGTGACTGCGTTGTGGTGGTGGACGACAGCGATATTATCAAGGTGCATGTGCACTCCAACTGCCCCGGCGATGTGATCCAGGCTGCGCTGAAATACGGTCAGCTAATCAATATTAAGATCGACAATATGCGCTACCAGCACCGCAATGCGGAGGAGGGTGTTAAGCAGGGCGACACGCCGCCCCAACCCACCGTAGTGCAACCGGAGAATGACTACGGCTTTGTGGCCGTATGCGCCGGCGAGGGGTTAAAGGAGCTGTTTACCGACATTGGCGCCGACACGGTGGTCAGCGGCGGGCAGACCATGAACCCCTCCACCGACGATATTTTGAACGCCATTATGGCCACCCCCGCCAAGACGGTGTTTGTGCTGCCCAATAATAAAAACATTATTATGGCTGCCGAGCAGGCCATTCCCCTGGCCAAAGACCGTCAGGTGCGGGTACTGCAAACCAAGACCATTCCTCAAGGGATCAGCGCCATGCTGGTGTTTGACGAAACCCAGTCTGCCGACGACAATCAGATGGCCATGATGGACGCCGCCGCCCATGTGGAGACCGGCTCTGTCACCTTTGCCGCCAGAGACAGCGAGCTGGACGGCCGCCCCATTAAGCAAGGGGATATTATGGGTATGTGCGGCAGCAAGATCAAATTCCTGGGCGATGACATTGTAGACATTGCCTTTAAGACCGTTGACAAGCTGTTTAAGCGGGGCGAGCACGCCTGGTGACCCTGATCTACGGTGCAGATGCCACCGAGGAACAGGCCCAGGAACTGGAAACCCGCCTAAGCGAGAAATACGGCAGCGATATGGAAATCAGCATTGTAGACGGCGGACAGCCCATCTACTACTTCCTGCTTTCTGTTGAGTAATATGGACCAGTTTTTAGAACGCGATATTCAATACCTGAAAGGTGTTGGCGACAAAAGAGCCCGGCTTTTTCATAAGCTGGGCATATTTGTCGTGGGGGACCTGGTGCGCTATTATCCTCGCACCTATGAGGACTGGAGCATAACCACCCCTGCCGCCCAGGCACCGGAGGGCACAACAGTGTGCGTGCAGGCCACCATGGTGACCCCCATGCGCACCCACCTGATCCGCAAGGGCATGACCCTCTACAAAGCGGATTCACCGATGGGGAGACTCTGATCCATGTAACCCTGTTCAACACCAAATTCCAGGCAGAGAAGCTGCGTATGTACCAGGACTACCTGCTGCTGGGCAAGGTAGAGCGCAACTTCACCACCTTGCAGATGAGCGCACCCAAGATTGAACCGCTCACCGCCCGGCGGATTCACCCCATTTACACCCAAACCGGCAGCCTGAATGCAAACCTGATCGCCAAGGCGGTAGACTACGCCCTGGCACACATGCGCCGCTGCCGGACACCCTGTCCCCCGCCCTGCGGGAAAAATACGGTCTGGAAGATCTGGACACGGCCGTGCGCAACATTCACTTTCCGTTCAATGCAAAAGCGCTGGAAGCAGCGCGGCACCGGCTAATCTTTGAAGAACTGCTGACCCTGACTGTCGGATTGAAAAAGCTTAAGGGGCGCAAGCGCACCCCCACCACCCGGGTCATTGAAAAAGACTGCACCGCTGCCTTTGCGGCCCGTCTGCCTTTTACACTGACCGGCGCCCAGAGCCGGGCAGTGGCCCAGTGCATTGCCGACCTGCAAAGCGGCTATCCCATGAACCGACTGCTCCAAGGGGATGTGGGCAGCGGCAAAACCGCCGTGGCCGCCGCTCTGCTGGACACCATGGTGCAAAACGGCTACCAGTGCGCCCTGATGGCGCCTACGGAAATCTTGGCCACCCAGCACTATGCCACACTGCAAAAATTCTTTGCAGGCACAAACACCCGCCTATGCCTGCTCACCGGCGCCTGCACCGCCAAGGAGAAGCGGCAAATTAAGGCAGATCTGCTGGAGGGCAATATACACATTGCGGTAGGCACCCACGCGCTGATTCAAAATGATGTGGAATTCGCCAACCTGGGGCTGGTAATCACCGATGAGCAGCACCGCTTTGGGGTGCAGCAGCGGGCGGATTTGGCCATGAAAGGTGAAGAAGTGCACACCCTGGTAATGAGTGCCACGCCCATTCCCCGCACCCTGGCCATGATGATCTACGGCGATCTGGACATATCCGTGCTGGACGAGCTGCCCCCCGGGCGGCAGGAGATCCGCACCGATGTGGTCACCTCCGCCTACCACGCCCGGATCTTTCGCTTTTTGCGTGCGGCGCTGGATCGGGGCGAGCAGGGCTATATCGTCTGCCCGCTGGTAGACGAGGGCGAAAGCGAGATGAAAGCCGCCACCGCCTACGCCGCCCAACTCAGCGAAACGGAGCTGTTTGGCTACAACTTAGGGCTGCTCCACGGCAAAATGACCCCCAAACAAAAGGACGCCGTAATGCAGGCCTTTGCCCGAGGCGATGTGCAGGTACTGGTAGCCACCACAGTGGTGGAAGTAGGCGTAGATGTACCCAATGCCACGGTGATGATCGTGGAGAACGCCGAGCGGTTCGGCCTGTCCCAGCTGCACCAGCTGCGCGGGCGCATTGGCCGCGGCAGCGCCAAAAGCTACTGCATACTGGTCAGCGACGCCAAGGGTGATACCGCCCGCCAGCGGCTGCTGACCATGAAAAATACAGTGACGGCTTCAAGATCGCCGACGAGGACCTGCGGCTGCGCGGCCCCGGCGACTTCTTTGGCAAGCGGCAGCACGGTCTGCCGGAGCTGCGACTGGCAGATATGGTGGAGGATATGGACACCCTGCGCCTGTGCCGGGACTGTGCAGACACCATTTTGGCCGACGACCCCAATCTGGACAAACCGGAAAATCAGCCCCTTCTGACGGAAACGCAGGATCTGTTCCGCCGTAGCACCACATAAGAATCAAGCAGGCAGTGATTGCGATCACTGCCTGCTTTTTTAGCACAGGGGACGGTTCCTTGTCTTGCGGGTTTGACCCCGCCATCGGCCACCAAAGGCTCTTCGCAAGATGCGAGGGGCTTTTTTCTGCTCTTTTGAATTCACTTTACAGAATACCATTTATCTGTTACAATAGAACTGTAAACTCTGTATTTGTTTTGCTGTCTGAGAGAGTAGGGCGTATGAGAAGTATGAGAAAGTGTAAACAGGAACCATCCCCTGTTTTAAGTGCCCGAAATAATGATTAACGGGGAGGAGAATAGAGCTGTGAAAAAAAAGTTTATTTGGATCGTCTTGTTCGTTGCTTTAGTATTATTGTTCGCCTTTCTGTTCCTATGGCCGATCCAAGGCAGCTTATACTTAAACATGAATGAAGATGATGGCTTAAACAGCAGTGTATATGATCTTAGCACCAATCGAAGTAAAAAGGTCGTTATTGATG
>ENA-OQBU01000086-OQBU01000086.1-human-gut-metagenome-genome-assembly--contig:-NODE-86-length-26799-cov-3.482379_pt1 | contig 26799 bp, 20 predicted proteins | sample MGYA00242492_ERZ504566 | MGnify/ENA primary metagenome ERZ504566 (study PRJEB26092, sample SAMD00036261) | human gut metagenome | host: Homo sapiens | study: EMG produced TPA metagenomics assembly of...
CCTCATTTTGATAAAATATGAATGCAGAAAAGTTCGTATGATGCAAAAATGAGGCAGTATGAGATCATTCGACTACATCGAATCAGGTAAGACGTTGCTCACCCCGCACACCACGAGTTTGCTTGCCGCGATTCACGAGGCAAAAGGGCGCCAAAGCATACAGACAACGATCAGACCGGATATATTGGAGACGCTGGTTGCCGTCGCGCGCATCCAAAGCACAGATGCCTCAAACCGCATCGAAGGTATTTCTACCAGCGATAGCAGGCTCAACGATCTCGTCTCGGAGAAAGTCACACCGCGCAATCGCAATGAAGAAGAGATTGCCGGCTACCGTGACGCGCTATCGGCTATTCACGAAAGCCACGACTATATTCCGATTACCCCGAACGTCATTCTTCAACTGCACCGCGACCTCTTCCGACACACACCACTGACCTTTGCGGGGCATTTCAAGGACAGTGACAACGTCATCATCGAACGAGATGCACACGGGACCAGCACCGTGCGATTCGCCCCACCGTCCGCACTTGTCACACCGGAACTGATCGAACGCGCGTGTTCCGCCTACACGCAAGCAATCCGAGATGGACATACCGATCCATTGCTTGCCATCGCCATGTTCATTCTCGATTTCACCTGCATACATCCGTTCAATGACGGCAATGGCCGCATGAGTCGGCTACTCACGCTCCTGATGCTGTGCCGCAATGGCTATATGGTCGGCAAATACATCAGTATCGAACACCTTATCGAGCAAAGTAAAAGCATTTTATTATGAGGCGCTGGCCGCAAGCACCCAAGGCTGGGACGACAACGCCAATGATTATGCGCCATTCACGAACTACCTGCTTGGCATCATACTGTCCGCGTGCAAGGAATTCGACGAACGCATCAATCTCACGGCAGGCGGCAGAGCGCAGGGAGCACCGCGAGTAGCCACCAAGGGAACGCGGATTGAAGCACTGCTTGATCAATCCCTAGTTCCACTCTCCAAGGCCGATATTCTCGCTCGCATGCCCGATACCAGCACCACCACCATTGAGCGCACGCTGAAATCACTGTTGGACTCCGGTACGATCATCAAAATCGGTGCCGGTCGCAGCACCCGCTATGTGAAACGCCGCTAAACGCATCCTTGTGCGCAACATCTCGTCACTCTTCCGGCGCTCCACTGGCCACGCGAATCATCGCGTACTGGGACTCGTAGAGGCGGTAGTACGCGCCCTTGGCGGCGAGCAGCTGCGCGTGCGAGCCGTGCTCGACGATCTGGCCGTGATCGATGTAGAAGATCTCGTCCGCGTTCTCGATCGTCGACAGGCGGTGCGCGATGATGAAGCTCGTGCGCCCCTTGAGCAGATGCTGCAGGCCGGCCTGCAGCGCCTCCTCGGTGCGCGTGTCGATGTTGCTCGTCGCCTCGTCCAGGATCAGGATACGCGGGTCGGCGAGCAGCACGCGCGCGAAGGCGATGAGCTGGCGCTGGCCGGCCGACAGGGTCGATCCGCGCTCCTCCACCACCGTGTCGTACCCGTCGGGCAGTTCCATGATGAACTCGTGCGCGTGCACGGCCTTCGCCGCCGCCTCGATTTCCTCGTCGGTGGCGTCGAGCTTGCCGTAGCGGATGTTCTCGCGCACGTTGCCGGAGAAGATGAAGGTGTCCTGCAGCATCACGCCCATCTGCCGGCGCAGCGATGCGAGCGTCACGTCGCGCACGTCGTAGCCGTCGATCGTCACCGAGCCCTCGGACACGTCGTAGAAGCGCGACAGCAGGTTGATGATCGTCGTCTTGCCGGCGCCCGTCGGGCCGACCAGCGCGATTGTGCGCCCCGGTTCGACGTGGAAGTCCACGAGGTTGAGGATGTTGCGGCCGTCCTTCTCGTAGCGGAACACCACGTCGTTGAAGTCGACGCGCCCGCGGATCTGCGGCAGGTCCGCCGCGTCGGGCTTGTTGCGGATCTCCGGCGTGACGTCGAGCGTCTCGAAGATGCGCTCGAGGTACGCCGAGCAGGTGATGAGCTGGTTGTAGAAGTTGCCGATGTTGATCACCGGATTCCAGAAGTTGTTCGCGTAGCCGACGAACGCGATGAGCACGCCGGTGGTCACGTTCACGCCCCCGAAGCCCATCACGCCGACGAAGTAGATGAACGAGATGGTCATCACGGAGATGGTCTGCACGCCCGGCCACATGAGGAACTGGATGTGCACGGCGTGCATCCACGCGGAACGCACCTCGCCCTGCTGTTCCTGGAAGGTCCTGAACTGGGCCTGCTCCTGTGCGAAGGTCTGCGTGGTCTTCACGCCGGCAATCGACTCGTGGATGTAGGCGTTCAGGTTGCTCTGCTTGTTGGAGAGCTTCTGGAAGGCGCGCCGCTGGAAGATCTGCAGCACGCGCACCCAGATGATGAGCACCGGGAACAGGATCAGGCTCCACAGGGCTAGCTGCCAGTCGATCACGAACATCACGATCAGCGTGATCACGAAGGTGAACACGTCGGAGATCACGTTGATCAGACCGGAGCTCAGCGTGTCCGAAAGCGTGTTCACATAGTTGACCACGCGGATCAGGATCTTGCCGTGCGGGCGCGAATCGAAGTAGCTGAAGGGCAGCGTCTGGATATGCGTGAAGATATCGCGGCGCATGTCCTTGAGCATGAGCTGGCCGACGCGCGTGATCGCCACCGTGCGGTAGCGCAGCCCGAACTCGTACAGCACGATCAGCGCGGCGAGGATCACGGCGAGGATGCCGAGCTTGCCGAGGTCCTTGTTCGGGATCGCCTCGTCGATCATGATCTTGGTCAGGTACGGCACGGCGACGGCGATGCAACTCATCGAGATGACGACGACGAGAATGCGCGCCACCTGTGCCATATACGGTTTGAGATATTTGCCGACGCGCAGGATGTCCCGGAAGTTGATCTGCTCCTCGAGTTCCTCATCCTCGCGGTATGTATTGCGTTGTGCCATAAGTCCTCTTCTAAAAACCTTGTGCGACGCCGGACTGGAGTCCGAGCTGCTTGTGGTAGATGTCCCAGTAGCGGCCGTGTGCGGCCACGAGTTCGGCGTGGGTGCCGCGTTCGACGATACGTCCGTGCTCGAGCACCAGAATCAGGTCGGAATCCTTGACCGACGAGATGCGGTGGGCGATGGCGACGATGGTCTTGCCGCCGTCCATCTCCTTGAGGTGCTTCTGGATCTCCGCCTCGGTCTCCATATCGACGGCCGAGGTCGTATCGTCCATAATCAGGATCGACGGATTGTCCGCGAGCGCGCGGGCCAGCGACAGGCGCTGCTTCTGTCCGCCGGACAGGCCCACGCCGCGTTCGCCCACGACGGTGTCATAACCCTGCGGCATCGACCTGATGAAATTGTCCGCGCCGGCGATCTGGGCCATTTTCTGGATATATCGGTCGTCGCTATCACCGCTGGCACCAAAACCGATGTTGCCGCCGATGGTGTCGGAGAACAGGAAGGTATCCTGCGCCACGATGCACACCTGCGAGCGCAAGGTGGCCAGCGGCCAGTCGCGTGCGTCGATGCCGTCGATGAGCACATGGCCAACGGTCGGGTCGTAGAAGCGGGAGATGAGGCTGACGAGCGTGGACTTGCCCGCGCCGGTTTCGCCGAGGATGCCGAGCTTGGAGCCGGCGGGCACGGTGAAGTCGAGGTCCTTGAGGATCGGGGTCTCCGGGTCGTCCGGGAAGGCGAAGCTGACGTGGTCGAAGCGGATGTCGCCCTTGATGTGCAGCGGGCAGAACTTGCGTTCGGTGGACTGCTGGGCACCGGATGTTCCGGAAGCCACGGGCGCTCCGGTAGCCCCGGTAGCCTCATCATCGTGCTTGACTTGCTCGACGATCGTGACCGCCTGCTTGACGGCTTCGACCGCGTCGGGCTTCTCCACGATGCGCGGCTGTTCAGTGAGCAGCTTGCGGATTTTGATGCAGCTGGCGTTGAATCGCTGCCAGTCGTTGATCAGCCAGCCGGACTGGCGCACCGGGCCGTCGATCATCCACAGGAAGGAGTTGAAACTCACCAGATTGCCGAGGGTCATGTAGCCCTTGATGACCAGAAAGCCGCCGAGGCCGAGGGTGATGAGCTGCAGCGAGAAGCCGAGGCCGTCCAGCCACGGCATGTACTTGCGCGAGTTGTAGGCCAAGGCCATGTTGCACTGCATGTAATCGTCGTTGTGCTCGTCGAACTTTTCGGTCTCGTACGGTTCGCGCACGAATGCCTTGACCACACGGTTGCCCTCGATGTTCTCTTCGACCATGGAGTTGAGGGAGGCCAGCGAGTTGCGGATGGCGAAGAACAGCGGGTGGGCGTGCGTGGACAGGCCGCGCGTGAGCACAAAAATGAACGGCGTGACGCAGGCCAGGACGAGCGCGAGTCGCCAATCGATGGCGAACATCACGCACAGGGCGCCCACGAACATGACCACGCAGTCGGCAATCTGATAGCTCACCCAACTCAGGCAGTGGCGGATCGCGTCGGTGTCGGAGGTCAGGCGGCTCATGATGTCGCCGGTGCGTGTGTGGTTGAAATACGTGAAGTCGAGCTCGTGCAGCTTCTCGTATTCGTCGGAGACGAGGCGGTAGACCGAGTTCTGGCCGAAACGCTCCATCCACATCTGGTAGCCGTATCGCGCGCCCACGCGGATGATGGTCATGAGGATCATCAGTCCACACAGACGTGGCAGTTCGTCGGCATGTCCGCCGACGATGACGCGGTCCACGATGATACCGGACAGAATCGGAATGGTCAGGGCCATCGTGTTATTTGCGATGAACAGTAGAAGCGCGCCTACCACGCGGGGCAGGTCTGGTTTGCAGTATGGCAGCACCCATTGAGATTGCTTGCGCTGGTATTGATTCCCGGATCGACGTACATGTGAGGAGATCACCGTTTCTTGGGGATTGTTTGCTTGTGGTATTGGTGCGGCATGCTCCTGCGCCGCACGCGGCAATCGCTGCCGCCGCGATTCACGATCAGCCGTGCTTCGCACTGCGCCTGTCATTGGCCGCATGACCGAAGCTCTCCTTCATCGGTCGAAGCACGTTCGACTTTCGCAAACGCGTACTAGTCTAGGCGACCTGCGTCTAATCGCAACGGCCCGCAACTCTGCGTGTTCCCCGCATTAGCAACGATACGCGGCTCTCTAAGCGCAACATTCCCCGGAATGCGTCGCTGCACACCTCCGAACAGGTCCAATTCGCAACGCATTCCCGGGGAAAGTGGCGCATGTCATATCACGCTCAAACAACCCAGCATAGTGAGTGGTTCATTCACGTTTTACGTATTGTGCGACGGAATCGGCATCTCCCGCAACACGTGAGATATGCAAAAAGTGCCGCACGCTGAATGGTGATCAGCGTGCGGCACTGCGCGAAACGCGTGAAATCCGCAGAACGCACGAAACTCACGAAACAGATAAAACGTACAAAACGCAAGCAAGGCGAAGCAACGAACAGACAGAGACAGACAGACTACAGGTCAGAACGCCAGCGAACGCACGTAGGAACCAACTTGCGGGCGGAACAGCTACCGGGGATTGTTCGTTTGCGATGTTCGCATTCATGGCAGGTTTCTCCATACGATTCGGGCGGTCGGTTCAGGAGGTTGGTTGGCGGAGGCAGGTTCGGTTTCAGCGTCGGTCCAGGGCCACCCAGAGCACGCCGTGCGGCGGAATCGTGCCGGTGATGACGCGGTCGGCACCCACGCCTTCAAGACGCACGTCGGCGGGCTCGCCCGGCGCGTCGGCATACAGATCGGCGAGTGTCCAATCGTCATTGCGGGCGCAAGCCCCACGATGGATTGGAGCTGGATGTTGCGGCCGATCTCGTATGTGTCGCTGCCGGTCCAGAACAGCGCGGCGTAATGGCCGCCGTGATGCGCGGAACGTGTGCCATCAGCCCAATCGGCTGCGTCGGCGGACCAGACGATGAACTCGCCACGGTAGGTGCTCTCATCCCACCATTTGCCAAAAATCCGTTCGCGCACGGTCTCGCGGTTATTGGTGGAGCCGGCAAGCACCTCACGCAACGCGGGATTCTGCAGCAGCGCGATGGCGTCGCTGTTGCTGGTGGGCAGATCGCCGCCGACCATAAGCGGGCTACGCCCCATGCACCATAGGGCCAGCAGTGTCTTCTGCTCGTCCAGCGTAAGGCGGGATTGGCGGTCGTCGCCGCGTTCGGCGCGCAGGCCTATGTGCCCGAACGGCACCATGTCGGCGTCGGCCCAGTGGCCGGTGGTCTGGAACGGCGCCCAGCGGGCCAAGCGGGCGAACTGCTGGTAGATGTCTTCCCAACGGTCCCACAGATCGTCGGAAATACGCCACATTTGGGCGTTCTCGCGCAGGAAGTCGACGTAGCTCGTCGCCACCCAGCCGCCGGGCGAGAGAGACAGGTCAATCGAACGGCCGTATTTGGCTTCGGCTTTGGCGATGGCGCGATGATAGGCGGCGATTTCGTCGGAGTGGAACGGGGTCTGCATGTCGTCGACCTTGAGGAAGTCGAGGCCCCAGGAGGCGAACAGATCGAGCTGCGCGTCATACCAGGCCTGCGCGCCCGGGTGGGATTGGTTCAGGCCATAGTTGTCCGGATTCCACTTGCACACGTGGTCGAGGTCGGCCACGTCCTTGGCGGTGTAGTTGGTGCCGTATACGGGCAGGTTCTTGTCCACGGCGATACGCGGGATGCCGCGCATCATGTGCATGCCAAGCTTCAAGCCCAGTTCGTGGACGGCGGCGGCGAGCGGGCCGAATCCCTTGCCGCCGGCAGCACTCGGGAAACGCACCGGGTCAGGCAGCTGACGGCCGTATTCGTCGAGAATCAGCGGCGCGTTGTCGTTGTAACCATGTGCGCGGGCGGTCGGGTCGTACCAGTCGATGTCGATGACCAGCGTATCCCAGCCGGCGTTTTTCAGGTGTTCAGCCATGAACCGCGCGTTGGCCAGCAGCTCGTCTTCGGTGAGGGTCGTGCCATAGGAATCCCAGCTGTTCCAGCCCATCGGCGGACGCCATGCCTGAGGAAGGCTCTGCGGAAGATCCGTCATCGTATCCTGCTTTCGTTGATATTCGCATAAGTTGCCCTACGGCGGTATGCCAGCCGCAAACCAATCGGCATCGCGCACGTACGGATAGGTGAAGAGTGACGCCACTCCCCCGGAGAGTCCCATCCCAACGTACGACGAACTTCATGGCCTCTTGGCACACCGACGTATGTACCGTTACATATTCTTCCACCGGAACGATATCAAGCAAGCGCATGTTACGCTCGGCGCGTCATCGCCTAAGCGCAGCATTTTCAGCGATTCCGGCACACAGCCACCATTTGCCAAAACACGATGTTGTGAATACCGTTACAACCATTGGAAGCATTACGGGCATGATCCAATGCCCATCACAGGCGAAACATGAGGTGACGTTATGCCGAGCGGCAAACCAACATTGCGCGACGTAGCGAAAGCCGCCGGGGTCTCCCCCATGACCGCCTCGAATGCGCTGCACGGCAAGCCGGGTGTTAAGGATTCCACGCGCGCCAAGGTGCTGGCGGTGGCCGAAAAGCTTGATTACCGCATCAATCTGACGGCCAGCATGCTGAAGTCCGGCCGCAGCAACATCATCCACATCATCGTCAACGAATTCGATTCGCCGTTCTACTCCAAACTCGTCGAATCGCTCGTCACCGAAACCACCGCGCGCGGCTGACGCCGTTCGTGGAGCAAACCCGGTACTCTCCGGATGCCGCCAAACACGCGCTGGCCAACAACCCGTTCTCCGGGCAGTTGTTCGACGGCGAGATTATCCACGCTTCGGGCCTGAATGCCGGTGTGCCGCTTTCCGCGATCAACCACGGCCGACCGCTGGTTCTGATTGACGCCTGCGAGGAAACGCCCACGTTCGATACAGTGAATTTCCCGAACGAGGACGGCGCGCGGGCGGCAGTGCAGCATCTCATCGAATGCGGATGCCACCGCATCGCCATTGTCGGCGACGGGTATTCGCCACGAACCGAACTGGCGCACGTGGAAAGTTCCAGCGGTTTGCGTCTACGCGGGGCCAGCGGCGCACTGCTTGACGCCGGGCTGCCGTATGACGAATCGACGAACTTCATTGGTTACGGTAGCGACAGCGGCATCGAAGCCGGTCATGCCATCGCCGAGGCGATGCTCGAGGCTCGTGCGCAATCGGCTGATGACACTGCTGAGTCCCGTTCCCCGGGCACCACGCGGGCAACGGGAAGCACCCCGGCCATCGATGGCATCTTCTGCATTAACGACTATGCCGCATTCGGAGTAATCCGAGGCCTTGCCGACTACGGCATCCGCGTGCCCGACGATGTGAGAGTCATCGGCTTCGACGGCGCCACGGCCGGCTCGTACACCACACCGACGCTGAGCACCGTCCAAGTGGATCTCGATCAGCTCGCCCAATTCGCGCTTGATATGATCACCCGCCGCGTGGAGCAGCGCGACCAGGGCGACGGCAGGTCCGACGAATCCGCTGGCATGCCGGCCACGCGCGCCACCATTGGATACACACTGGTTCCGCGCGAGTCCACTGTCGGTTCGGCAAACAGGTAACGCTGAAACGCCGAAATAGGGCGGCGATTCCCGACTGCCGCGCCCACTGCCCAAGTGCCGTGCAGCGTGACGTGCGAGGTTTCGGCATGCGTCAAACCGTTCCCAGCGCTCCCACGTGGTAGTGGCGCCCATGCGCACTTTTCCTAGGGTTAGGACCATGACCTTCCCTAATCACACGGTGTTGTAGAGGCGGGCGGGGAAAGCGTCGCGGTATTGGCCGGGGGTCAGGCCAGTGCGGCGCTTGAAGACGCGCATGAAGTACTTGGGATCGGCGTAGCACTTCTCGCGCAATATCCGCCACGCTGGAAGCGGTAGAACTCAGCAGTTCGCGCGCACGGTCGATGCGATATTCGATGATCTGCTCGGCCACACCCACGCCGAACACGCGCCGGTACATCGCGGTCAGATAGCTGGGTGAATAGTGGAAGCGCGCGGCCACTTTGGCCACGGTGATGTCGTCGAAGGCATTGGCCATAATCCACGAGCGGATGGCCAGCATCGGCGCCAGGCCGGACGAATCGCCAGCGGCACCGGCCGAATCGACATGCATGGCCCATTCCTGTTGCTGCCGGACGCGGTCGGCACTGGTGATGGGCTTGCCGTCGCCCCGGTAGCCGGCAAGCGTACGATGGGCGGCAAAGTCCGCCTTCAGCCGCTCCTGCGCGCTGACCTCCAGCAGCAGGCCGGTGGCGAAGTAATCGCAGTAAGCGTTGGAATACGGGCCGAATCGCGCATAGATGTCGATGAGCTGCCCACACATCACCGCCAGCCGGTCGGGGGTCGGGCAGGGTGCGTTCATCGGGCAGCAACAGGCAATGGTCGTCCTGCGGCAGACCCGCGCATCGGGGAGCATGCGCGCATCCGGCAATTTGAAATGCATCCAGTAGAAGTCCACGTCAGACGTGATGATGTCGGCGCCCGCATGCTCCACATTCGGCGGCAAGAGTGCGATTTGGCCGGCCTCGATATGCAGGGTCTGCTCCCCCACCCGCATCGGCAGGACGCCCCGACGCACGAACATCAGCTCGAAGGTGTCGATGGTGCGCCGCAGATGGCGCCAGCCCGGTCCGGACACAAACTGCCCGACCGAGTAAAAGTCCACCGGCCCTTCGAGCCGACATGTCGTGATGCCCATGGCTACCAGAGTAGCCGAGAGCAAATATCAGCCGCGCAGCCAGACGGTCATTTCGTTTTCGCCGCGGTTGGCCCAGGCGAAGTACGGGATGAGCGTGGCGGTGGCGGGCTCGCGCTTGACCGGCGCGTACACGGCGTAGAGCGGCGCGAACGCCGGAACCTCGGCCGCGCCCTCACCCGCGGCGGCCACAGCAGCCGGCAACGGCTCGCGCCAAGCCGGCACCTCAAGCTTCACCATGCGGCGGGTCACGTCTTCCACCTCGCCCTGGCCCTTGTCGTCGATGCCCTTGGCGCCGGCGTGGAAGTCGAACTCCTCGACCTTGGCCGCGCTCGGGTCGGCCAGCAGTGCCTCCACATCCGCGTGCAGCAGGTGCAGGTTGGCGCCGTTGTCTTTTTCCTCGGCGCAGAAGGTGATCGGGCCGCGCACGAACGCCACCTTGCCGGCGTCCTCGCGCACCAGCGGGTTGGCGGCCAGCATACGCACCGGCATCGGGAAGTCGAACGTCACGGTGTCGCCGTCGCGCCACTCACCGGTCAGATACAGGTAGCCGTCGCGAATTTCGCGGGTCACGCGGGAACTATCGGCCCCAGACTCAGACTCGCCCGTGGCCGTAATCGCGGCGGCAGCAGCGGACTCATCGCCCACCCAACCGGGCAGACGGAAGGCCAGCGTAAAGCGAGCAGGAGCCTGAGCCGAGGTGCCAGCAGCATCACCGCCCAAGCGCACGACCGCCTTGCCATCGCCTTGCCACGGCAGGTTCGCCGTAACATCCAGCTCCACAGCCGTACCATTCAACTCAGCTTTGGCCACGCCGCCCATATACAAGTGCGTGAACAGCGTACCGCCATCCTCGGCAACCGTGTAGGCATATTCCTGCACCGACTCAACGATGCGGGCGATGTTCGGCGGGCAGCATGCGCAGCCGAACCACTTCTGACGCACCGGCTTGACGTGGCGCAGGCGGCTGTCTTTATGGCAGGCATACGGATTGACTTCCAGCGGGTTCACGTAGAAGAAGCTCTTGCCGTCCAGCGCCATGCCGGCCAGCGTGGTGTTGTACAGCGCCGACTCCATAACGTCCGCGTACTCGGCCTTTGGCGCGAGCTCGAGCATGCGACGGGCGAAGAACGCCAGCGAAATCGCGGCGCAGGTCTCGGAGTAGGCGGAGTCGTTGGGCAGGTCGTAGTTGTAGGAGAATGCCTCGCCGTCCACCGTGCCGCCGATGCCGCCGGTAACGTACAGTTCTTATCGACGATATTGCGCCAGAGCCGCTCGGCCGCATCGGCGAGGTCCTGATCGTCGGTCAGTCGGGCCACGTCCGCCAGACCGGAGTAGAAGTAGCCGGCGCGCACGGCATGGCCTACGGCTTCGTCTTGTTCGGTGGCCGGCTTGTTCGCCTGGTGATAGGCGTACCGGTTGGGGTCCGTGTTGGGTTTGTAGTTGGCGTCGGCGTCGCGCTTTGCGTTCTCGTCTGCCTGAATATCGAAGATGTACGGCTGCCGGCCTCGCTCGGTCACGAAATATTCGGCCAGATCAAGGTACCGCTGTTCGCCGGTGACCTCGTACAGCCTCACCAAAGCCATCTCGGCAATCTCGTGACCGGGGTAACCACGCAGCTGGCCCGGCTTGCGACCGAAGCGCTCGTCTACGTAATCGGCGAAACGGCAGGCGGCCTTGAGCAACTTGTCTTTGCCGGTGCCTGGTAGTAGGCCACCGCACCTTCAACGAGGTGCCGAGGCAGTACAGTTCGTGATGGTCACGCAGATTGGTGAACGCGCGATCCATGTCGTTCAGAATGTAGCAGGTGTCCAGATAGCCGTTGTCGAGTTGGGCGCACACACGACGTCGATGGCTTGGTCGGCGGTCTGTTCCAGTGCGGGGTCCGGGTAATGGGCGAGGGAATAGCCGACTGCCTCCACCCACTTGGAGAAGTCGGTGTCTTGGAACACGAAGCCGTAGAACTTGTCTGGGTCGGGATTGGCCGGGTCTTCGGGGAGCGCCTCAAATCCGCGGAACGTGTACTTCGGCGGCACGAACGCCTTGCCCTGGGTATCCTTACGCTTGTTTTGCGCGGCAGCGGCCTTGAAGTTGTGCATGCAGTAGCTGGGGGCCGCGCCGGGGACGTTATCGTTCAGGGCGTTCCACTGATAGGGAATCACAGCCGTGCGCACGAGTTCCTGCTCGGTGCGCCAGAACGAATCGGTGACGGTGACGTTTTTCAGGGCCAGCGGCTTGCTATGCAGCGAAGTCATGACGTACTCCTTTGGACTATGCGACATTCGTCAACAATATGTATCGGTACATATGATACGTGCGCCCGCGCGAGCAGCAAGGTGGACAAATCGTTGGCGGGGTGGAATCGCCGGCGCATATCCGCCCGTACGATTTCGCCCGGTGAATCGCCCGACGAATACACGGCGACTTATACTACCGACGGACCACAAACGTCGCCTACATGAATGGAAGATCAATCATCATGACAGCAAACGCCAGCGCACGGGCCATCAAACCCGAACTTCTGCGTACGTACACCGAAGACTTCAACAAAGACCGCGCCAACCTGATCGCGGCGGACGCGGCGGTTTCGGCCGGCGTGCTCAAGGCGGCCACCGACTATCGCGGCGTACGTGCGCTGCCGCGCGACTTCTCCATCGAACTCAAGCAGGGTTCGATCACCAATCAGGAGCGTTCCGGCCGTTGCTGGATGTTCGCCTCCCTGAACACGCTGCGTTACGAACTCATGCATCGCTGGAATCTTGAGGATTTCGAGTTCTCCGAGACCTACCTGTTCTTCTGGGACGCGATGGAGAAGTCGAACACTTATCTGGAGAACGTGCTGCGCACGCTCGACGAGGCGACCGATTCGCGTCTGTTCGAGGCCATCAATGAGTCGCCTGCAGACGATGGTGGCTGGTGGCAGATGTTCGCCGCACTGGTGAACAAGTACGGCCTAGTGCCCAAGAGCGCCTATCCGGAGTCCGAGAACTCCCGCAATTCCGACGATTTCAAGCAGTACCTCAACTCCAAGCTGCGCGAGTTCGCGGCCGAGCTGCGCCGCCGTTCGCTGCCGGGGCGTCTGAGGACGAGCTGCGTGCGTTGAAGGACGAGTACATGGGCACCGTGTACCGCATCTGCGCCGTGGCGCTCGGCGAACCGCCGGAGAAGTTCGACTTCTTCGCGCGCACCAAGGATGATGATGAGGATAAGAAGGGCGAAGCTTGCAAGTGCAAGGCCGAGGCCGACGCAGACGGCAAGGCCGAATCCTGCAAGTGCGGCGAATCCTGCAAGTGCGAGGGCAAATCCGACGCCAAGGCCTGCAAGTGCGATAAGGACAAGTCCGACAAGCCGAAAACCGGCAAGGACGAGCGCCCGCAGATTCGCGAGATCGGCATCACCCCGCTTGAGTTCTACAAGAAGTACGTGCCGGTGGACGTCAACGATTTCGTGACGCTGGCCAACGCCCCGCTCAAGAACCGCCCGTTCAACCAGCGCTACCGCATCCGCTTCAGCGCGAACGTGGCCGAGGCTGGCGATATGGAATTCGTCAACGTGCCGCTGGACGTGTTCAAGAAGGCCGCGCTTGACCAGCTCACCGCCGGCCACCCGATCTGGTTCGCCTGCGACTGCACGCAGTTCGCCCTGCGCAAGGACGGTTTCTTCGACCAGTCCGTGGTGCGCGTCGACCAGCTGTTCGGCACCGAATTCACCGGCGACAAGGCCCACGGCCTCGAATACGGCGACAGCCCGAGCAACCACGCTATGACCTTCACCGGCGTGAACCTCGGCGAGGACGGCAAGCCGAACCGCTGGAAGGTGGAGAACAGCTGGGGCAAGGACGCCGGCAAGGACGGCTACTACGTCATGTCCGACGCCTGGTTCGACCGCTACGTTACCGAGCTCATCATCCGCAAGGATACCTCGACGACGCCACCCGCGCCCTGCTCACCACCGAACCAGTCGAGCTCGATCCCTGGCAGCCCCTCACCCGTCGCTGCCGCTGATATATTCCGTCTATTGGCCGCGGCTGAAGTGCTCCCATGTTTTGCCGACTCCTCACAGAGTGAGCAAAACATAGGAGCACTTTAGTTATCCACAGAGTTATCCACATCCTCAGCAAGCTAGAACCACATACCCCGTTTTTCATGGCGAACACGCGACCGCTACGCTACGGTGGCGTTATGAACAGCGGATTTCCCACCCCGCCACCCGGCGTATTCGACGATGAACCACCCGGCTGGACCAACAATGCCGCGGCACCGAGTGCTGCGTCCACGCACGCCGTCAAGCCCGAGCCATACTCACCACCGCGTATGGCAACCCCCACTGCGCCCGCTATGAGCGAAACCCTCACCCAACGTAAGCGGGAAATGCTTAAACGATGCACGGACGCCGCGCAACAGCTCGGAAAGCCGGTGCTCTTCGGCATGACCACATCGCTGATACTGCAATCCGTGCCGCTTCCCAAGGATTGCGATCTCAATGCCACCGAGCTCCATACCGTCTCCGACTCGCATCGCACCCGGATACGCGCCGTCGTTCCGCCAACAACACCGCACATCTGGAAACCGCTAAGCGCCGCGCACAATGCACGTATCAACAAGCATGTGCACGCGCTGAATCTGGTACATACTTGGGCGCAGCTCGCCGCTCACATGTCATTGGAATCATTGGTCATACTTGGCGACGCAACCCTTACGGCAATAGCGCGCAAGCCGAGCCTATCGGGCGCCGCACCGCCGACGAAATTTATCAGGACTTTGTGCGGCAGGTCAGCGAACTCTCGAAATTCAACGCGAAAGCCACATGCATGATCGCACTTGAATTTATTGCACCGCGCGTGGATTCTCCGATGGAATCAGAGACCCGTATCACAACCACGCAATACGGGCTTCCACGAGCCGTGACAAATTACACAGTGCCCGGCGCGACGTTCAGCAATGGTGCGCCGATAACACTCGATCTCGCTTGGCCCGAATTCCGCGTCGCCATCGAATATGACGGCGATCATCATCGCACAGACAAGGCCCAGTGGCGGCGAGACAACGACAAGCGCGAACTGTTACGGCATCATCATTGGATCGTCCTCATCGCCACCGCCGCGAATATGGCTGATGAACCGTCTCAAGCCGAACTCGCCTACCGAGCCGGGCGACAGCTGGCGTTGCGAGGCGCCATATTCGATTTCACCTTGACAGCGACGCCGCTCAATGAACTTGCCCGGCGGAAACGACGGAAATCCACCGGGGCGCACTGAGCTGACATCGATACGATTGCGCGCGCTTGCTGCAACGCATATGCCATTCATCGCACCCCATTTGGTCGCGTGGCCCCGACCGCATGGCACTGTTGTGTGTCACACGCCATGTTACGTCCGGCGAATCCGCACATCATCTGCGTTGCGTACTGCCATATTATGCGGTTCGCGATATACGTCACGGTGTCCGATGTCCTGGTAACGACGTCAATCGATTTATGTGTGTACCGGGCCAGATTTTGTTGTCCCGGTTCTCCATTTCGCCTCTTTTTGAGCAACCGGGACAGAAACACCCTCGAAAAATCGCCAATTCGGCCCTACCGCACAATATCCGCCATCACACATCGGCGGAATTCCGGGGCTTCTGGATTTGCATACATTGAGCGCTCACGGGATGGTCTGTCCCGGTTCCCAAAAAGAGGCCAAAATCACGAACCGGGACAACGAAATCTGGCCCGGTTCGCACGTCAATCGGTTGCCGTCACCACCGGGGACACCGACTGCGCATAGATAAGATGCTTCAATGCTTAACAGGCATGCGACCATACCGCGATAGCAACGTTTTCGCTGGAAGTAGAGGAATCAAGCAGCACCCCCCCCAAACCGGGAAGCATGGGAGGAATCCTGCAATGCTCCGAATCACCGCGCCCCGTGCTTGGTGTGGCGGATCACGGCTTCGAGCGGCGTGGATGTAGCTGGACAGCAGCGTAACTTGCGTTGCATGATGCGGCCCAAAACGAAGAAACCCGGCGGAGGGGGCCGCCGGGGTGAGAGAGAAGAGAGAAGAAGGGTTCAGTTATGGGGTTCGGAAGAACCTCGCCACCGGTATGAACTTCATTCCGTTGACATCTTCTATATAACCGTCTCTTTCTTGGGGATTCGATGTGCTTGTCTGGGAAAAGTCTTGGCAAACTGTGACGGGTTTGTAACGCCGCCCGACAACCGGCCTCGCATTGTCGGGGCTTGGCCGCACATACGGCAACGGGCCACCCCGCAGCACTTCATGTGCGAGGTGGCCCGTCAGCTACGAGCTAGCAATGCCGAATCACTCGGCGGCGAGCTTGGCCTTCTCGGCGGCCAGACGTTCGGCTTCGGCGGCACGGCGAGCAGCCAACGCTTCATCGAAGCGAGCCAGCTCCTCTTCCACGGCCTCGGTCGGAATCTTGGCGAAGATCGGTGCGGGCTTAGGCACCATGGCGCCGACCTCGATTGCCTCGCTCTTCCACGGGTGCACGTTCACACCGAGCTCGTAATCGCCGGTGATGATCGGGTACGTGAAGCCGGGCTTGTCGAGATCCTCGACTTCCTTGAGCTCAGGCAGCGGCGAGAAGGTGCCGGTGCCGCCGAGCGCCTCCCACACCTTCTGTGCGGAGTGCGGCAGGAACGGCGCGAGCAGGTGGTTCGCGTCAGACACGGCCTGAGCGGCCACGTGCAGCACGGTGCCGAGACGAGCCTGGTCGTCCTTAATCTTCCACGGTTCGGTGGCGGAAATGTACTTGTTGATGTCGCCGACCACACGCATCGCCTCGGACAGGGCGTGCTTCTGGTGGTGGGTTTCGATGGAGGAGCCGACCACGTCGACGCGGCGGAAGCCTCTTCCAGAAGGCCACGGTCTTCGTTGGTCATCGAATCCTCGTCCAGCGGCGGAATCTCGCCGAAGTTCTTGTTGATGAGGTTGGCCACGCGGTTCACCAGGTTGCCCCACGAGGAGGCGAGCTCCTCGTTGTTGTGGCGCACGAACTCGGCCCACGTGAAGTCGGAATCCGAGGATTCGGGGCCGGCCACGGAAATGTAGTAGCGCACGGCATCCACGGGGTAGCGGGCGAGGATGTCCTTGACGTAGATCACGATGCCGCGGGAGGAGCTGAACTTCTTGCCTTCCATGGTCATGAACTCGCTGGCCACCACCTGCTCAGGCAGGTTGAGCGGACCCATCGGGCCGGTTTCGCCGCCCTTGGAGCCCTTGCCGTTGTACGCCAGCATTTCGGACGGCCAGATCTGGGAGTGGAAGGTGATGTTGTCCTTTCCCATGAAGTAGTAGGCCGGGCAGCTCGGGTCGTTCCACCATTCGCGCCACTTCTCCGGGTCGCCCTGGCGTCGGGCCCATTCGATGGAGGCCGACAGGTAGCCGATCACGGCGTCGAACCACACGTACAGCTTCTTGTTCGGGTTGTCAATCCAGCCCTTCACCGGCACCGGGATACCCCAGTCGATGTCACGGGTGATGCGCGCGGCTTGACTTCCTTGAACAGGCCGAGCGAGAAGTTGATGACGTTGGTACGCCAGCCCTTGCGGGTCTCCAGCCATGCCTTGTTGGCTTCGGCGAGCGCCGGCAGGTCGAGGAAGTAGTGCTCGGTCTGCTCGAAGCGCGGGGTTTCGCCGTTAATCTTGGAGACGGGGTTGATGAGCTCGTCCGGGTCGAGCTCGTTGCCGCAGCGTCGCACTGGTCGCCACGCGCACCTTCGGCGTGGCAAATCGGGCACTCGCCCTCGATGTAGCGGTCGGGCAGAGTGCGGCCGGTGGACGGGCTAATCGCCACCTGCTGGGTGCCCTTGTAGATGTAGCCGTTCTCCAAGCACTGCTTGAACATCTCCTGCACCACATGCTCGTGGTTACCGGTGGTGGTGCGGGTGAACAGGTCGTAGCTCAGGCCGAGGTCGCACAGATCCTTGGCGATCACGCGGTTGTAACGGTTGGCCAGTTCCTGGGCAGTGAGACCTTCCTTCTCCGCCTCGACGAGAATCGGGGTGCCGTGCTCGTCGGTGCCGGACACCATGAGCACATCATTGCCCTTCATGCGCTCGTAGCGCGCGTAGACGTCGGAGGGCACACCAATCCCGCGACGTGGCCGATATGACGGGGGCCGTTTGCATACGGCCAAGCAACATTCACCAAAACATGACTCATAAGGCTTGATTATCCGGCGCGGCGGGGACACGCCCGGATAGCTGCCGCGCCGCCATCCTCATCCCACTCACCTATCCACCCGCAAACTTCCCCACATACTTATCTGTACACCTCTTGCGCGCTTATCCACATACGCATTCGCACACGTATCCGCGCACCCATCCGTACGCACGCCCACGCACATCCGCACACACTTCCGCCTGCCAATATCCACCGAGTTATCCACATCATTTGCGCACCTAGTAAAGTTATGCACTTATCCACCGTTTTCGCTATCCGGTGGCGCGCAAGCCGCATTTCTGCATATTGTTCGGTCATGGATATCACAGCAGGTCCGATGACGGACATCACAACAGTCGCCTCGCCGGCAACCGCGCAACCTGCGGTGCCGCCGATACTGTTTACCAAGGATCTGCCGGGACCGCTCAGCCTTAACCGTCTGGCCGCCTTCGGCACGTTACATAAGCTCGACGATTCCGCCGGCTACTGGATCGAGCATTCGGGCACACTGTATGGTCGCGCGAAAATCGTCGCGGAGGTCGCCCCGTTTGGCACTGTGGTGTGTTCGATGACCGCCGCTTGGGTATGGCTGGGAGGCCCCGACTTTCCGAGTACCATAGACGTGATTTCCACATCGCACTTCCGCTCGGCATCCGTCAGCCGCCGTATCCGCGTATTCAAAAGATTGACGTTGCCGGAGCAAATCATCAAGCTCGGCGGGCTGCCTGTCACCACGCCAGCCCGTACGGCTTGCGACCTGGTGATGAGTCCTGAAGACATCCCCGATCCTTCCACCGTCAACGCACTGGTGTGCCAGCTGATGTCCGCGTACCAGTTTCGGCCAAACGACTGTCTGCAAATCGTCAAGGAGCATCGGCATCACAAGTACGCCGGACGCGCACGCATGTTTTTGAATCGGTGCAGCAGGAGATGGACGAACCGGCTTTGGAGCAATGCGCATGACGAGGGGGTTCATTGTCAGAGGCCATCGCAGAGGCCGCCATGCCGCTCACCGTTTACGGCATTTGCGGCAGGCGCAACGGTTGCCTCGCCACGCGGCGGCGGCACACTCATCCGAATCCGCATCGCGCGCAATCTCGGATATGACCGCGCCGCCTGAACCGCCCATCAGACTTACGCCCGCGGTGGCATGTTCGCCCGATACGGATGTTGCCGTGCTCTGGCACATCGCATATCACGTGCCCGAACTGCGTAAATGGCTGGTTGCCAATCCCAAAGCCGACGCACCTTTGCTGGAATTGGTCTCGCAGCGTGGTGGGCCCGGGGTCCGGCAGGCGTTGGAAATATTGTTCGAGTCGATGGAAACGTAACGGGGAGATAATCGCCGGCTGCTGCGCTATCCCTTGATTTTCAGCACAGCCGCATACACCTGCTTGCGATTGGCCAACGATCCGTCAGCCAGTGGATGCTCCTGCACCACTTGCGCGATGGCGTCCTTGATACGCAGGCCGTCCTCCAAAGCACGGTCGATGGAGAGCACGGCCATGTCATCCACGCTCAACGTGCTGGGCGCGGCCGCTTCGGCCTCCTCGTTGGACGCGCCGCCGATGACCAGCACTATCTCGCCACGGGGCGGATCATCAATTACACTTTGGTGAATCTCGTCAATCGGGCCGCGACGAATCTGCTCATAATCCTTGGTGAGTTCGCGGCACAGGGCCATCGGGCGATTCGGGCCGAACGCGTCCAGCAGATCGTCCATCGAATCGGCAATGCGATGAGGCGTCTCGTAGAACACGATGGTGCGGCGTTCGGGCAACAGCGTGCGCAGATACTGCACGCGCTCGGAATGCTTTCGCGGTAGGAAGCCTTCGTAGCAGAAGCGGTCGGTGGGCAGGCCGGAGAGGGCGAGCGCGTCGAGCACAGCGGAGGGGCCGGGCGCGCAGGTGACGGGCAGACCGCGTTCGATGGCACGGCGCACGATGGCCAAGCCGGGGTCGTGATGGTGGGCATGCCGGCATCGGACACGACGAGCACGGTGGCGCCGGTTTCGACCTGGTCGAGCAGGCCGTCGGCCTTGTCGCGCTCGTTGTGGTCGTGATAGGCGATGACGCGACCGTTCACATAGACGCCGAGGCGACGGGCGAGATCGTAGAGGCGGCGCGTGTCTTCGGCGGCCACGATATCGGCCCGTTCCAAGAGGGCCACCAGACGGGCTGAAGCGTCGCCGACATTGCCGATCGGGGTGGCGGCGAGCACCACGGTGCCGGCGGGGATGGTCACGGCCGATTCGCGGGATTGGGCGACGGCGGATTCGCCGGCATGAACTTCATCATTGCGTTCAGGCACTTGCGTCACGCTACCGTCAGCGTCATACTGCTCATTCAACTCATCTGCGCTTGTCATACTCCCAGTATTGCCCATGCCACAGAGCAATCCACGACAATCCATGGCGAAATCGAGGCATTCTCCCTTTGCAGGGGCTGATTTCACATGTTCCGGAGGTCTACTTCCGTTTCAAGGGGCTCCTCATCCGGTGAAGCACCAGTACAAACGGCTTTGACGCAACGCTATTCCGCCATTTTGGCGGCGTATCTAACTTGACCATCAGCCCCTCGAAACGCAAGTAGACCTCCGGCAAACCCCAAATCAGCCCCTTGAAACGCGAGATGGCAGAATTTCAACGAAAACAAATGAAAAAGACCCTCTGCGGTGGAATGAATGCAGAGGGTCTCGTGGAGCTGACGGTAGTCGAAACCGCGACCTCTTCGATGCGAACGAAGCGCTCTACCAACTGAGCTACAGCCCCTTGGATGTTACTTTGCTCCGCAAAGCAACTCGCAACAATATAGTACGGAGTGCGGTCAAACGCAATTTGACGCCGAAGTGTCGCAGACGGGGCAAGTCACCCACACCGCTCCGTATGGATACCGCGGCGGCACCCGGCAACGCCATCACGTCTCCAGCACGCCCAACACCTTCTTCTCGTTGTAGAACGCGAACACGATGCCGCCCAAGCCGCACAGCACGGCCGCGCACACGGCGGCGATGCGGTAGCCCGCGCCGGACGCCATGCCGATGGTGGAGACGCCGGTGAACAGCAGCATGGCCACGGACTGGCCCATCTTCATCGCAAAGGTGCGGGCCGCGTAGAACATGCCCTGACGGTCCTGGCCGGTGGTCTTGGAACTGGCGTCGGCGATATTCGCCACGATGGCCTGCGGCAGGATGCCGAACGCGGCCATCGGAATCGCGCCGACCACCGAGAGCACCAAACCCTGGGCCATCGCCGGAATGAAGCCGAGCACGGCCGAACCAAGGGCGCCGGCAAATGCGAACGCACAGGTGAAGATCACGAAGGCAACCAGCAGCAGCCTCTTCTTGCCGACCTTATTGGCCAGAATATTGACCGGCAGATAGAACAGCACAGAGACGCCGGTCATGAGCACGAAGTAGATGGTCGTGGTGGTTTCCGGCAGCTTGAGCAGGCTGGTCACGAAGAACGGCAGACCGGTCTGGAAGGTGGTGATGGCCACCCAGTAGACCACGTCGGAGCAGACGAACTTGCGGAATTCGCCGTCGCCGAACGTCTGCTTCAGGGATTCGATGGTCGATTCGGAGGTGGGATGGGAGTTGACGTAGTCCTTCTCGCGGATGGCCAGCGGCGGCACCAGCATGCACACGAACGCCACGGCGGCCATGATGGTGAAGGTCACGCGGATGGCGGTGATGCGGCCCATCATCGGCACGAACGCGCCCCAAATCACCGGCGCCACGTACGCGATGGCCGTGCCGGCCACCCAAGTGAAGGAGATGGCGGTGGAGATGGTGAGTTGCTGCTTGGAGTCGTGGCCGAGTTCGGCGATGAGCGCGTTGTACGGCGTGCAGTAGAACGTGAGGGCGATGTAGTAGCCGATCACGGTGACGAACAGGAACGCCGCGTTCACCCAGCTGGTGCCGTTGATCGGGCTCCAGAACACGAGCACGGTGACCACCGCGAGCGGCAGGGCGGCGAATTTCAGGAACGGCATACGGCGGCCGGATTTGGCGTCGCAACGGTCGGAGAGAGACGCCACGGCCGGGTCCACGAACGCGTCGAAGAATCGGGCGAAGGCGGTGATGCCGCCCACCACGGTCACGATGCCGAGAACGACCAGGCCCTGCGGCACGAATACGGTCTGACCTTGGGAGATGGTCTCCTGGTCAGGTTGGTAGAAATACACGAGCCAGTTGGAGATGATGCCGGAAAGCAGCGCCCACCCGAACTGGCCGACCGCAACGCCCACACTTTGGCGATGGGGAGATCTCTGATGGCTGACTTCGCCGGTGCAACTTGCACACCCGTTACACTTGCTGTAGTCGCATTGCCCATTCTCACAACCTCCGAATCAACATTGACACAGTGTCAAAATCCAGTATACACCGGCACACCATGCGTTCTACGATAGTGGGCATGACAAGTCTGACCGAGCAACTGCCATACGTATACGCTTTTCCTGATGCGTTGGGGACCGGATTACTGGTGCACACCGAGAGCGTATTGGACGATGAGATACGCGATCGTATTGGCTCGTTCATCCATGAATATGAGGTTGTATTATCTCGATTCCGCGATGATTCCATCGTCGGCCGGATGCGCACGGCCGCACATGGCGGCACGTTCGATTTTCCCGACTGGGCATCGGGTCTGTTTGGCCTGTACGACCGCCTGTTTGCGGCAACCGATGGGGCGACCGACCCGTGCGTGGGCGAGGATTTGATTCGGCTTGGCTACGACGAGTCGTATTCGTTTGCGGCTACGCCCGATGCCGCCGAACATGCAGGCGCGATCCACGGACGAGCCGTTTGGTCAGCCGATGTTGAGCGGCACGGCACCACACTTATCGCCCACAGCCCAGTCGCGCTCGATTTTGGTGCGTGCGGTAAGGGGTATTTGGTGGATTTGCTTGCGGGGATGTTGGGCGATGGCGCGGGCCACCCTCAACCCATTCAATACGTCATCGACGCCGGGGGTGATTTGCTAGTGCATACGGACGAACCAATCACCATCGCCCTTGAAGATCCTGCCGATCCGGCCAACGCCGTAGGTGCGGTCGAAATCAGCCAAGGTGCATTCTGCGCGAGCTCCCCCAGCCGCCGCCACTGGTCTGACGCCGCAGGTCACCAACTTCACCATCTGCTCAACGCCATCGACGGACTACCGGTTGACGATGTAGCCGCCACATGGGTGGCCGTCACGCCGCCATCGAGCGCCATAACCACGAAGACATCGACGCATGCCAGCAATGCCTCGACAACGGCAAACCGCGATACCGACGATTCGTCGAACACCGTTGCAGCACACGTCCCTGTCACACTGGCCGACGGACTCGCCACTGCTCTGTTCACCACCTCGGCCACCCAGTTACGCGCTCATTTCCCCTTCGAATGCGCCATCCTCAACGCCAACCGCACCGCCGCCCAATCCCCCAATTTTCCGGGCGGTTTTTTCACACACTAATGTACGAAATCATCAGTATCACATCCAGTGGAGCATTCCCTCGGGTGGACCGATGGGTTGCTCCCCTCAGTCAGCTACGCTGACAGCTCCCCCTCGGAGAGGGGAGCCGAGTATAGCTAATCCGCTAATCCGCTAACGCAGGAAACAATCCGTCAGTCAGCGAGCGCGAACTGGCTGTTGTAGAGGTCGGCGTAAAAACCGCCCGCCGCCAGCAGTTCGTCGTGCGTGCCGCGCTCGATCACGTCGCCGTGGTTCATGACGAGGATCATGTCGGCGTCGCGAATCGTGGAGAGGCGATGCGCGATCACAAAGCTCGTACGGCCCACGGTCAGCGCATCCATGGCCTTCTGAATCAGCTCTTCAGTACGGGTATCGACCGAGGAGGTGGCCTCGTCGAGAATCAGAATCGGCGCGTCCTGCACCATCGCGCGGGCGATGGTCAGCAGCTGCTTCTGGCCCTGGGAGAGCGACGACTTGTCGTCGAGCACGGTGTCATAGCCGTCCGGCAGCGAGCGGATGAAGTGGTCGAGGCCCACGGCCTTGCACGCATCCTCGATCTGCTTGTCGGTCACGCCGGGCTTGGAGTAGGCGATGTTCTCGCGCACAGTGCCGCGGAACACCCACGTATCCTGCAGCACCATGGAGAACTGGTCGTGCACGTTCCAGCGCGGCACGGACTTGGTGTCCACGCCGTCAATCGAAATCGAACCGCCGGAAATCTCATAGAAGCGCATCAGCAGGTTGACCATGGTGGTCTTGCCGGCACCGGTCGGGCCGACGATGGCGACCTTCTGACCGGCCGAGACTGAAGCGGAGAAGTCGTTGATAATCGGCTTGCCCGGCTCGTAGCCGAACTGCACGTGGCTGAATTCCACGTCGCCCTTCACTTCGTGGCCGCCCATGTAGTTCTTGCCGAGTAGGGCCTGCTTGCCGGATTCGTCTTCCATCTCCGGCTCTTCAAGGAAGCCGAACACGCGCTCGGCGGCGGCCGCGCAGCGCTGCAGGTTCTGGAAGGCCTGCGCAAACTGCGAAAGCGGCTGAGTGAACAGGCGGATGTACATCATGAACGCCACAATCACGCCGAACTCGATCTGCCGTCGAGCGCGAGCGCCGCGCCCACCACGCACACCACCACGTAGCCGAAGTTGCCCACGAAATTCATGAGCGGGCATCATCAGGCCGGAGAGGAACTGCGACTTCCAGCCGGACTCGTAGAGGTCCGAGTTGTACTTCTCGAAGCGGCGGATCGAATCGGCCTCGCCGTTGTATGCCTTGACGATGAGGTGACCGGCGTACATCTCCTCCACGTGGCCGTTGACGTCACCCAGCGCCATCTGCTGCCGGGCGAAGTACTTCTGGGAGGACTTCATGATGGCCATCATGATGATCAGGCCGATGAGGCTGGCACCGATGGCGCACAGGGTCATGATCACGTTGTTGTAGAACATCATCACCAGCGCGCCCACGAACAGCGTCACCGAGGTAATCAGCGAGCCGAGCGACTGGCCCAGCGTCTGGCCGATGGCGTCCACATCGTTGGTGATGCGCGACAGCACGTCGCCGTAGCTAACCTTGTCGAAGTATTTGAGCGGCAGTTTGTTGATTTTGACCGAGATGGACTCGCGCAGTCGCTGGGCGGTGCGCTGGGTGACGTTGGCCATCATCCAGCTTTGCACGTAGCCGAGCACGGCGTAGCCCACGTACAGGGCCACCAAAGTCCAGGCGATGTGGCCCACCGTGCCGAAATCTACCGAGTTCATCACCGGTCTGCCGTTAACGATGGCGGGCAGACCTTTGACGATCTCGTTGGTCATGTCCTTGAGCTTGTCCGGGCCGACGATCTGGCAGACGGTGCCGGCCGCGCCCAGGATGAGCGCGATGATGATGACGGGAAGATAGTTGCGGCAATAGTTCACGAGCTTGCCCATGACTTTGCCGAAATCATGGGGCTCTTCGACGGCACGCCTGCCGCCCATTGGTCCTCTTGGCATTTGTTTTACTCCTTAAAAGTCCGTATTGACCTCCCTCTGATGAAGGAGGTGGCGCGAAGCGCCGGAGGGAGAGAAGCCGTACGCGACTACCCCTCAGTCAGCTGTGCTGTTTTATTCGCTCGCTTATCAGCTCGTCTTCGCCTGGGAACAGCCCACTGGGCTGTTCCCTTTACGGCTCAGCCCCTGACATGGGGAGCTACCGCTGCCGCCCCCCCCCTACGCCGTAAGCTCCGACTGGCTGAGCTGGGATTCGGCGATCTGGCGGTATACGTCGCAGTTGTCGAGCAGTTCCTTGTGCGTGCCCTGACCCACGACCTTGCCGTCGTCGAGCACGACGATGCGGTCGGCGTTCATGATGGTGCCGATGCGCTGGGCCACGATGAGCTTGGTGGAATCCTTGGCCTCGCGGGCGAGCGCGTCGCGCACTTCGCGGTCGGTCTTGAAGTCGAGCGCGGAGAACGAGTCGTCGAAAATCAGGATTTCCGGGTGACGGTACACCGCGCGCGCAATCGACAGGCGCTGCTTCTGGCCGCCGGACACGTTCGATCCGCCTTGGGCGATCGCGGCGGAATACCCGCCGTCCATGCGCGCCACGAACTCGCTGGCCTGCGCCACGTCGGCGGCGGCCCTGACGCGATTCAGCTGCTCGGCCGGTATATCGGCACCTTCCGCAGCCTCGCCAGCGGCGATCAACGCGGCCTCGCGCTTGCGCCCGGCCGGGGTGGAGGTATCGGCCATCTCGACCTCCGCCGGGTCGCCCGGCTGATCGCCGTAGCTCACGTTGGAGGCCACGGTGCCCTTGAACAGCACGGACTGCTGCGGCACGTAGCCGATCTTGTCGCGCAGGGCCTTCAGGTCGTAGTCGCGCACGTCCACGCCGTCGACCAACACCTGGCCTTGGCTGGTGTCATAGAAGCGCGGCACGAGATTGATAAGAGACGACTTGCCGGAGCCGGTGGAGCCGATGAACGCCACCGTCTGGCCCTGCTCGGCGGTGAAGTTGATGCCTTCCAGCATCGCCTCGCGCGAATCCGGGTAGGTGAAGCTGACGTTGCGGAATTCCACGGTGCCCCTCTGGCCGGTTTTGGCCACGTCGGCGGCGGTTTTGGTGCCGTTCTCGACGATTGGCTCAGTGTCGAGCACCTCCATGATGCGCTGCGCGGACACGTCGGCGCGCGGCCAGAGCACGAACACCATGCTCATGAGCAGGAAGCTCATGATGACCTGCACGGAGTAGTTGGAGAACACGACCATGTTGGAGAACACGGTGAGCTTGTCCTTGAGCCCGGCGGCGTCGATGAGGTAAGCGCCGATCCAGTAGACGGCGAGCATCAGGCCGTTCAGGACGGTGTTCATCAACGGCATCATGAAGGCCATGGCACGGTTGGTGAACAGCTGGGTGTCGGTGAGTTCCTTGTTGGCCTTGGTGAACTTGGCTTCCTGGTAATCCTCGGCATTGTAGGCGCGCACCACG
>ENA-OQBU01000087-OQBU01000087.1-human-gut-metagenome-genome-assembly--contig:-NODE-87-length-26432-cov-4.842768_pt1 | contig 26432 bp, 33 predicted proteins | sample MGYA00242492_ERZ504566 | MGnify/ENA primary metagenome ERZ504566 (study PRJEB26092, sample SAMD00036261) | human gut metagenome | host: Homo sapiens | study: EMG produced TPA metagenomics assembly of...
GCTCGACCTCCCCGCGGGAAGGGCTAGGTACAGCTCGTCTAACCCATCGAGCAGGATTATGGATTTATCGAATTCGGACTCTTCTCTTCCTAGGGCGCGCCTTATGTATTCCACGGGATCGTTCTGATGAATGAACTCGTCGGCGTTCAATTCCGATAACGGTATACACATGACACTGCGTTCCGTGCTTTTGTTTTTTGTCAGCGTGTAGCACAACGCTTTCAGCAGGCTCGTTTTCCCGCTTCCCGCATCGCTCAAAACGGTGAAGCAAATTTTTCCATGTCTCCTGGGTTTTGGGTTTCCGCTTCACAATATCTTACAAGCTCTTCTAACGAGTCTTGAATCGGAGAGCAGCTGGAGGATACGGATAGGTCTAGTGCACGCGGTGTGACAAAGACGTTTTGTAGAGATGCCTTATCCTCGAGGTCGTCCTCAAGATGGAGGGGCTCGGCGAATGCTTCCGCGTACTCTCGAGCGCGGTTGCGTACGACGCTGATGCCTTGCTGCCCTCTCTCCTCTTTCCATGGAAGAGAGGACAGCCTATTCTCAACCGCTTTCCTTAATGCGCGTTTCGATTTCCTGGACTTATCAACTAGAGACGAGAAGAGAGACTCCACGCAGGCGGAAAGGCATACTGCAGTATCGTGTCTGTTGTTCGGTTCGAATATGCGATGGTCAATGGCGGGTATATCGCAGCCAAGTTCGTCGTGAAAAAAGATCAATACTTTCTCCGCCGTGTTCTGCGGATTGAACTTCTTGGCGATCTTTCCTTCGAGCGCCAGGCGCGTGAGCCCCGCGACCATGACCACGCGTCGGCGTAACGGCGCAGCTGCCGCTGTTTGTCCGATTCCATAGCCAAGTTCTTGTGGGCGCGGCGTTGAAGCCCGCATCTAGCGCGTCCTGCGTACTGAGCCCCCATTCTTCCCAGCTTCTTCTCGGCAGCGTCTTTTGCAGTACGCGATACATGTAGCTATTGAGAATAGCGTTTGCTTCGATATCCGTATCGACAGTGTCGCTCATATTGCATTCCTCCGTGATTAAAAGCGTTTCAAAACTTCGCGCAGACACGCTACAACTCATCCAAAACCATCTGCTCGATGATGCCTGGTAGCGTGAGATATGTCCTCGTACGGCTCCAATTATCTCATTCAGGAGGTGATGCACCTTGATTTAGATGGGGTTCGCATATTCAGACGGTGATCTGGCAAGACCCGATGAATGTCGTTTAAAAACGGCAAAATCGTCGGGCGTCGAGCTGCCCGCGTCTGCCGGGAAAGGCAAACGATGTGCGAGACAGCAGGAAACAACAAAATGCCAATACCTGATGGAAATAGCACCCTGCCGAGCATGACAGAGTGCTATTTGGTCAAGAAGTTCAGAGAGTACGTCATCCCGCAAGACGTCTACTCCGTTGGCGAAGTCGCAAGGCTTTTGCATATTAGTCCCGATCGCGTGAGGAGCTTCGCGAAGCGCGACAACCACCCACTTCCCATCCGCCACTTCAAGGGAGGAGCGCGGGGCTCGTTCGTCCTGCGTGATGAGTTGATAGATTGGCTGGTCAAGAACACTATCAGCGCGGTGGACGAGGCGCGCGAACGTCGACGATCGAAATACGAGACCGAGTAACCATCACGTCGGAAACTGGATTCTTGCCAGCAGCAAAGGAAGCGCCCGAACGGGCGCTTCCTTTATTAGTTCCTCCGATGCGAGGGCTTGCCGGGGTTCAAAACGCGAGCGTCAGCGAGCCGTTGTTCTCCAAATGCTACAAAGGGCAACGTCATCGACTGCTGTTGAGTGATGACAGCTGAATGGCAGGCAAGGGAATCGACATGATAGGAGTCAAGATGGGATACCTGAATCAGGATAGCGGCACGCCAAATTCCCCAGGCGAGCTGGTGCCACTGTACACCGTGAGCCAGGTGGCGGGTTATCTGGGAGTCCATCCTCACACGATTTACCGGTATTTACAGGAGGGACGCATCAGGGCGGTACGTATCGGGCAGACGTATCGCTTTACCGCCCAAGACATCAATGAGTACATAGCGGAGTGCTCAATCGACAATTCGTAGGAGCCCTTGATGGAGCAAGAGGGCAGAAGGGCTGGAGGTGACGCTTCGCGCTCTCTTCATAGTTATGTGAAGGTTTACGCCTTCATGGGATCGGCGCTTCGGCTCTCCGGGTTGGAATTGCTCGTCTTTGCCCGCATCTTCGGGTTCACGGTCAACGGTCTTCCGTTTTACGAGAGCCGCGCTAAAACGGCAGAGTTCTTCGGAAGTTCTCGTCGTGCTGTCATAGCTGCCGTGGGAAGGCTGGTTGAGAGGGGCTTGATCAAGGAGGTCAGCCAAAAGCACGGCGTCTGCGTCGGCAAGAGCAAGGCGTACGTTGCGGATCTTACGCGAGTGGCCGAAGTTGCGGGAGCCGATGTCGATGCCTTCCTTTTGCCCGTAGACGAAATACGCAGTGAAGAATCTTCACCATTCGACATGCATGAAGGTGAAGAAACGTCACCATCAAATAGTGAAGCGGCTTCACTCGGCGGGGTGAAGAATCTTCACCCTATACCAAAAAGGAAAGAAAACTGGCTATAGGAAAGGCGCAATGGGAAATCAGGTTCATTTCTATACGTTGGAAGAGGCAGTAGAGGCCGGCATTCCGTACCAGGAGCAAAGCGAATTCGCATGCGAGTACTGCGCGAAACCGCTCGAGCAGCTCGGGATACTCGGGTACGATGGCGTCGTTAGGTGGGTTATCCGCAAGGATGCAGTTGCGAAGGCGCGCGCGTGCACCGCGAAGCGACGAAAAGGCAAGAGGAACTAATCGAGCGCAAGGAGCAGGAATCGAGATTTCTGCGTGCGGGGATAGCCAAGCGCTATCTCTGCGCTTCGGTCAGCAATAGCGAATCCGTCCGCTACATCGAATCGTTCAGGGTGGGGATTGGGGCAGGACTCTATTTCGTTGGGGGTGTCGGCTCTGGCAAGACCTATGAGGCAAGCGCGATCGCAAAGTCCTTCATATGGGCAGGATACTCGGTCGTCTTCACGACAACCCTCTCGATGCTTGACGCCATCAGGAAAAGCTACGACAGCAAGGGGGATGCGGGCATTGCCAAATTCGTTGGAGCCGATCTGCTCGTTCTCGACGACATGGGCAAGGAAAGCGCCAACAGCTGGGCGCTGACGACGCTCTTTCAGGTCCTGAACGCACGCTACGAAAACTTGCTTCCCACGGTCTTCACGTCTCAGTATCCGATCTCTGCATTGGAGCGGAGGATGTCTCGTGGCGGAGAGCGCGAAAGCGCGCAAGCGATAGCGTCGCGAATCTCTCAGATCAGCAAGGTCGTCGATCTCGGAAATGGTGATCGCAGACGCGGTGGTTAATGGATTCCTCCCCTACAAGGGCTTAGCGGGCAAGAACGCCTCCCTCGCGAAAAGCTTCGCTCGGATCGTCGAGACAATAAAGAAGAGATTCAAATCGGGTGCGACGGCTTTGAGTCGTGGAGCTTCAGGAGGTTTGCCGTGACGGACATCCCTAGATTGCAAAGAGTCGACAAGGAAACCGCAGAAGGGCTTGTTGCCAAGTGCCAGGAGAACGGCTGGCTCAAGCGCGGCGGCTATGCCTGGCAGGACGATCCCTATCTTGAAGAATACCCATACGAATTCGCGAAAGCCGGCAGCGTTGAGGAGCTGCGCGGCTTTTTCGCGCAGGGAAACTTTGCACTCCGCCAGGGCGTGGTGTACGAGGACCTTGCCTTCGTGCAACAGGTCAACGGCGGAGACGAGTGGTGGACGCTTAAAAGTGACGGCTCGGATTAGATCGACTTCGAGAGCTGGTCCTTCAACGACATCGTGAAGGAGCCAGAGCGGTTCGCGCATGCAATCGAGTGCATGCATCGCGCAACTCCAGAGCAGTGCAAGCGTCTCGACTACATGAGCGCTATTCCGAGCATCGAGGACGCGGCAAGACGCGCACGGGATTCCATCCCGCAATTGAATAAGACTGCGAACCCGCATTCGCGAAATGCGCGGGCGGAGGTTCGCTGATGCATCTGAGAAGGCGGGTTCCATCCCGCCTTCTCTGTTTTGGGAAGGCGACTGGGACAGTTTGTCCCACTGGAAAGAAAGGAAAACCAATGACGAACGACTTCGGCGACGACTCCGGCGAGAAGCTCGTCGACTGGATGATCCGCATCGGCCAGGATGTTGGAGAGGCGGCGATGGTGGCGAGCGGCGAGCGATTGGCTTCGGCATTCAAGCGAGCCCGCGGCGATTGCGAAAACATATCCGGAGGGGAGATCGAGCCCTCTCCGGGTGTCGCGGAATGGGCGAAGCTCGACATGTCGGAGTTCACGGCCCTGCCCGAATACGAAACCATCCGCCAGATCATCGACGAGAAGCTGTCCCGCGAGGGTATCCGCCACGAGTTCGCGCCCATGCCCGAAGGCGAGCACCTCGTCTTCATGGTCGAGGACGCGCCTGCGGTGAACGATGCCTTCAAAGACCTCGAAAAGGCCACTCGGGCCTCTGCCCCGCGTGCGGAAAAAGAGCTCTCGAAGATGCGCGAGCGCGCCAAGGACGAGCCTATAGCCGAGAAGGCCGCGCATGCCAGGGAGGCGTCCTCTCGTCTCGAGGCAGCCAAGGGCAAGGCACGCGATATCTCGCGCGGCGTCGAGACGAGGGCGAAATGAGGCCGCTATCACAAGCTATCGCTGTGTCCGCGGCGAGCATCGCGTGCTTCTGCGCCGGCGACGCCCTTACGAGCGCAGCGAGCGCATCGGGCTTCCCCGAGGTGCGACGCTCTCGTCCTTCTGTCCGAAATGCTCGAAACGGGGCTCACGTCAGAGCCCATGGCGCTTGCCGTGGGGCTCATGGCAGCCTGCGTCCCCTGGGCGATCTGGGCACGCAACCTCGTGCGCGCGGGCACGTACCGACAGGGAGAGGAACATGGTTCGGCCCGCTGGGGAACACTCAAGGAGGGGCGCGCATTCATGGACAGGAAGGATCCCGCCAACAACATCCTTCTCTCGAGGGACTTCGCTCTTGCCCTCAAGCCGAAGCGCTTCGACCTCAAGCACGACCGCAACCGCAACGTATGCGTTCTCGGCGGTCCCGGCTCGGGCAAGACGCGCTACTACGTCAAGCCGAACATAATGCAGAAGAACGCCGACTTCTTCGTGACAGACCCCAAGGGCACGCTTTTAGGCGAGGTCGGCTGGACCCTCGAGGACGCCGGCTACGACATCCGGACCTTCGACACCACCGATTTCTCGCGCTCGATGCACTACAACCCGCTCGCCTACGTGAGCGACCAGGCGGACATCCTCGTCTTCGTCGAATGCCTGATCAAGAACACCACCGCCGAGGACCGCAAGGGCGCCGACCCGTTCTGGGAGAACTCGGAGCGCCTGCTCTACACGGCGCTCGTGGCGTATCTCGTGTACCACGCCAAACCCGAGGAAAGGGACCTCAACTCGCTCATGCTGCTTTTGAGCCTTGCCGAGGCACGCGAAGAGGACGAGTCCTACATGAGCCCGCTGGACCTTATCTTCGAGGAGCTCGAGACGGGCATGCGCTTCATGGAGCGGGGGCGCGGGCAAAGCGCGCAAGGGGAACGCCCCTTCGACGACGGAGGCGACTGGGGATGGGTCCGCGTCGGCGAGCCCCGCAGCCCCGAAGAGGACTTCGCACTTTCGAACTACCGCGCTCAAGGTGGCGGCGGAAAGACGCTGAAATCGATCATCATCAGCTGCAACGTGCGCCTCAAGCCGCTTTCGGTCGATGCGGTTTCGAAGCTGATCTCCTACGACGAGATGGCCCTCGACGCGCTCGGCTCGGGCGAGGGCAGGCACGCCATCTTCGCGAGCATGTCGGATTCCGACTCGACCTTCGACTTCCTCTTCGTGCTCCTCATGTGGCAGGCGACGAGCGTCCTGTACAAGACGGCGCTCGCTCGCTTCGGGGGCTCGCTCAAGCGGCCCGTGCACTTCCTGCTCGACGAGTTCGGCAACATCGGCACGGTGCCCGATTTCGAGAGGGTCATCGCAACGGCGCGCTCGCGCAACGTGAGCTTCAGCATCATCCTGCAGTCGGCAAGCCAGCTCGAGCGCGCCTACAAGAAGGAAGGCGCGAAGACCATCCTGGACTGCTGCGACACCGTGGTGTTCCTGGGCGGCAAGTCCACCGAGACCAACGAGATGGTATCGAAGATGGTCGGCAAGCAGACCGTGAAGGTGCTCACGGAAAGCGATTCGAGGGGCGCGAACCGCTCCACGACCCAGAACTACAACGTGATCGAGCGCGACCTCATGACGCCCGATGAGGTGGGCAGGCTCCCGCGCGACGAGTCGATCGTCCTCATCAGCGGAACTACCCCCTGAAAGGGGCGAAATACCGCATAGAGGAGCATCCCTCCTATCCGGAGGTCGACCCCGGGCATGCGGGCGCGAGGCACGAGGAGCGTTTCGACTTCAAGGAGTACCGGGAAAGGAGAGGCGGTGATGCGCCCATGAGATGAGAGATGGGACGGCGGGAGCCGACACTCCCTTGACAAGCGCGGCGAGGCCAGCTCCACACAGGCCAGCCGCGCGCCCGTCCCGGATGCAAAGGGGCGCGAGATGCGCTCCGCAACCAATTGTACCAACTGGGGCGGCCCCCTCATAGCTTCGCGCGGCCGTCCCTTTCAAGACATGCAAAGGAGACATGGGATGCTCTCAAACATAATCGGGCTCGTTTCCGGCTGCGTCACGTTCCTGGGCGGCTTTCTGGTCGTCTGGGGCGCGGTGTCGCTCGGTCTCGCCATCCGGGAACAGCAGGGAGGAGCCCAGATCGCAAGCGCGATCTCGACCATCGCAGGCGGGGCGATCATTATAGCTGCGGCGATTTACTTCGGGCAGCTCGACACGTCCTGGCTTCCGGCTTAAGGAGCCGGAAATGCTGTCTGTAAGGGTCCAAAAGGACATCGGTGAATACACCGAAAAGATCGTCGGCAAGCTCTCCGCGCGCACGCTCGTGTGCCTCGCGGGAGCCTCGCTTCGGCTGTCGGAACAGCCGCCATCTGCCAGTTCATGCTCGGGATCGAGGTGCGCAACGCAGCCCTTCCCGTCATGTGCGCATCCATGCCGTTCTGGCTCGCGGGGTTCTGGCGGCCCTATCACATGAAATTGGAGAAGTTCGTCCCGCTTTGGCTCGACTTCCAGCTCGAGGACCAGAGGGTCTTCTACCGCTCGACCCCCGTGCTCGAGGGCGCTCAGCCCGCTCCTGCGCCGGGGAATCCGTCGCGCAAGGCGAGGCGGAAGGCGAAGAGGAAGGGGGCCGAGCTCTATGATCCTGCCAGGTAAGGGCAAAAAGGAGTCCCCGACGGGGAAAGCCGAGCCTCGCAAGGGCAGCTGGCGCGCCCACGGCGCGCACGTCCGATCGGCGGGGCTGGAGGAGGAGGAAAAGAGGGTCGAGCAGGCTGCGCGCCGAAAGAGGCGCGCACGCGCGGAAGCCAAAGACGTGCTCTCGGCAATCGGCTACGACGCAATGTACGCCGACGGGACCGCGCAGGTAGAGGAAGGGCTGTTCAGCCAGACCATCGAGTTCGGCGACATCAGCTACCAGTCGGCGCGGGAGGAGAACCAGCAGTCCGTCTTCGCGGCTATGAGCGAGCTCTACGACTACTTCGGATCAGAGACCTCGGTCCAGCTCACCATCATCAACACCCCCATCCCCGAGCGAGAGATCGGGCGCAAGCGCTTCTTCGAGAAGAGCGACCAGCGCGTCGACAGATACGTCGAGGAGTACAACCGCATCCTCAACGACAAGATGCGCGAGGGGGTGTCCAACCTCGTGCGCCACCGATACCTCACCTTCCTCGTGGGAGCGGACGACGTCGATGCGGCTGCGCCCAGCTCGCGCGTGCCCGCAGCGACTGCATGCAGACGCTCGCGAGGATCCGATGCGAGTCGCGCACGCTCGATGGGCAGCAGCGCCTGGCGCTGCTCCAATCCCAGTTGCGCCCGGGATCCGAGCCCTCGTTCTCGTGGGACAAACTGTCCCACGAGAGCGGGCTTCGAACCAAGGACCTGGTCGCGCCCTCCGTGCTCGACTTCAAGCCCGAGGGGCGCGCGGACTGCTACCGGGCGGACGACGCCTGGTGCCGCGTGCTTGTCTTCCGCGGCTTCGGAAGCGATTTGGAGGACGATTGCATCGCCAACGTCGTCGACCTGCCGATGCCGCTGAACGTCACCCTGCACGTTCACCCCATGGGAAAGGCGGCAGCCGTCGCCTACGTGAAAAAGCGCATCGCCTGGATGGACAAAGAGGTCATCGACGAGCAGATGAGCGCGGTGAAGAAAGGGTACGATTTCTCGATACTCCCGCCCGAGCTCTCCCATTCGAAGGAGGAGGCCGAAGAGCTCCTCGACCAGCTGCAGAACAAGAACCAGCGCCTGTTCACCTACACGGGCCTCGTGTTCACCTATGCGGACACGGCGGAGGCCCTCGACCACCAGACCCGCCAGATCATGGCGGCGGCACGCCAGCGCTCCATCGAGGTCGAGCCGCTGGCGTACCGGCAGCGCCAGGGCATGAACTCGATCCTGCCGCTGGGGCTCAACCATGTGGACGTGTCCCGCTACATGACCACAGCGCAAGTTGCCATACAGATGCCCTTTGCCTCCCAGGAGCTCAACCAGGAAGGCGGCGGCTACTACGGCCAGTCCAAGCAGTCGGGCAACCTCGTCATCTGCAACCGAAAGAAGCTGGCGAGCCCCATGGGCTTCGTCTGCGGCAAGCCCGGCTCGGGCAAGAGCTTCAGCGTCAAGCGCGAAATCATGAACACGATCCTGGCCTATCCCGACGACGAGGTGATCGTCTTCGACCCCGCAGGAGAATATGCGCCGGTGGTGGAGCCCGCAGGCGGGACCTGCATTCGCTTCTCGCCGGACACCGACACGTTCATGAACCCCTTCGACCTCTCCGACGTCGCCGACAAGGCAAACCAGGCGCAGCTCGCCTTCAAGATCGACGCGATACTGGCGCTCTCGAGCGCGACCATGGCGGAAGGGCGAGAGGGGCTGCCCGAGGCGGACAAGTCCATCATCAGCCGGTGCGTGGAGCTCGCCTACATGCGCTGCGAGGACAAGGGCCGCCTGCCCGTGCTGGGCGATTTCTACGAGCTGCTGCTCGACCAGGAAGAGCCCGAGGCGCGCGACATAGCGCTCCGCTACGAACGATACGTCAAGGGGGCGCTGTCGTTTTTCAACCACCAGAGCAACGTCGGCTTCGAAACCGCATCACCAACGTGGACTTCAAGGACCTCTCCCAGAACATGAGGGTGTTCGGCATGCTCACCGCCCTCGAGGCGGTTCGCAACCGCATGTACGCGAACTTCGAGCGCGGGGTGACGACCTGGCTCTACATCGACGAGGTCCAGAGCCTCTTCGGACACCCTGCGATCATCAGCTACTTCTCGAAGTTCTGGGCGGAGGGGCGCAAGTTCAACCTGATATGCACGGGCATCACGCAGAACTCGACCTACATGCTCGAGCACGAAGACGCCCGCAACATGGTGCTCAACTCGGACTTCGTGCTGCTCCACAAGCAAAGCCACCTGGACCGGAAAAGCTGGGTGGACCTGCTGGCCCTCTCGGCGCAGGAGGAGGGATACATCGACGACTCCATCAAGGCAGGCGAAGGCCTGCTGGTGGCAGGCGGCGTGCGCGTGCCCCTCAAGGACGACTTCCCGAAAGGAGCGCTCTACGACCTGTTCAACACCAAGCCCGAGGAGATCGCCCAGATAAAGCGCGCCCAGGCGTTCGCGCGCGCCGGGAGGGCGGCGATGCCTGAGAGCGTTGCGAAATACTCCGCCGATTCCGAGCGTCTCGAGGCGACGGGGCGAACCGAGGCGCGAGCGCTTGGCGAGAGCGAGCGTCAGGACGCCTTCTCGGCGGGAATCGTCAAGGGCGCGGCCGAGCGCGCGGGCGAAGCCCTGGCGACGAGGGACGGGTCTGCGGGGCGGGGCAGGGCGGTTTCCTCCAAACCCTCCCCTGCCGGTGCGGAGAAGGCGAAGCCGAAAGCGCATTTGGCCTCGCAAGCCAAGGGGAACCTCAAGCGCGCGATCGCGGACGCCGCCGTATCCGAGGCAGACGACTCCGAGGAGCTCTCCGGCATCGAGCGGGCGAGCGGTGCCGTACGGGGCGCGCGTTCCGTGATCGCACGGCGCGCTGCATCAAAGAAGGCGCTGCGGCCTCGAAGGCGAAGGGCCCTCTGAAGGAGGCAGCCAAGCATGCCAAGGCAGGGGCACTCGGGCATGGCGCTGCCGCAAGGGCCCGGCACGCGGCAGCTAGCCAGGCTTCCGCCGGGGCAGCGAAGGCCGCGGCATCCGCCGGCGGCAAGGGCGCGGTCGTTGGCGCGGTCTCGTCGGTAGCCGTCCCCGTGGCAGGCGTGCTCGCAGCGGTCATGGCGTTTCTGCTCGCCGTGCTCGCGATCTCCCAGATAGTGAGCGCGCTTTTCGGCTTCTGGCAAAACGAAGCGTCAAAAGCCTCGCTCGAGGGACTTCCCCCGTACATAACCTACGAGATGGTCGAGGAGTCGCTCGCCTGCCAGGAGGAGTACGGGCACCCGGCAGGATGCACGCTCGCCCAGATCATCGTCGAATCGGGGCAAGGGGACCACCTCTCCGGCCTTGCGACCCAAGACCACAACCTCTTTGGCATGAAGTGGTCGAGCTCGTACGCGCTGTGCGAGGAGGTCGCTGGCAAGAGCTCCTGGAGGACCGGCGAGGAGTACGGCGGCGAGCAGGTCACCGTCACCGCCGACTTCATCAGCTTCGTCGGCGACGCCGAGTGCATCCGCTTTCGGAGCCGCGTCTTTCTGCAGGCTAGCCGTTACGCAGACAACGCGCTCATACGCGAGGCGGTAGCGAACCACGATTCGGACAAGATGGCCGAAGGGCTCAAGGACGCGGGGTGGGCGACGAGCTCGAGCTACGTCGAGAGCCTCAAGTCCGCCTTGGAGGCCTACAACCTCTACCGGTTCGACGGGATGAGCGTGGAGGACCTGCAGTCGGGGGCCCTTTCGGCGGACGCGGTGGTTTCCGCAGCCTACAGCCAGCTCGGGGTCCCCTACGTGTGGGGCGGGACGACGCCGGGCGTCGGCCTGGACTGCAGCGGCCTCACCCAGTACTGCTACCGCCAGGCGGGGATCTCGATCCCGAGAAACACCGAAAGCCAGTACGCCAAGGGCAAGAAGCTCTCCCTGTCGGAAGCCCAGCCGGGCGACATCCTCTACCGAACGGGGCACGTTGGCATCTACATAGGGGGCGACCGCTACATCCACGCTCCCCACCGGGGCGAGGTCGTGAAGATCGATAGCGGGATCTCGAGCTTCACCTGCGCCCTGTCGTACCGATAGAAAAGGAGCAAGAAGATGGACAAAAAGACGAAACTGATGGCCATATGCGCCGCGGGCGCAGCGGTGATCCTCATCGGGGCGGGGCTCGCCCGCTGCGCGGTTGCGCCCGCAGAACCGGAAGCGGCAGCGCCGGCTGCCGAGGAGGCGAGCGCGCCCCTCGTCCAGGAAGGCGAGGCGCTTTCCGACTACATGGGAACCACCTGGGAAAGCGCAGACGGCTCTGCGACGCTCAGCCTGTCCGAGTCGACCATCGTGGAGCAGGGAGAGGCGGGAGTCCAGGTCATGTACTACGAGGTGCTCTCCGAAGATACCAGCGACGAGGGCCTCGCAGCGCAGATTTCGTTCACGCGCTCGGCCGACGAGCCAAGCTCGCAGACCCTGCTCTCGATACGCCCGTCGGCAGATTCGGCCAGCCTCACTTGCGACGCCCTCGCGTTGTCGAAGAGCTACCTGCTCGCCGAAGGCGCTTCAGCGGGTATCGAGCTGTCCGCGCACTCCTCCGAGCTCAACGAGCTCCTCGGTGCGGACGATTCCGAGATCGCCTCCGCCATAGCGCCTAGGGCGTCAGCTGTATCCCCGACCGCGACGCTCGTCACTTGGGACGGCGAGGTCTACATCGACTGCAACGAGGACGTCATCACGACCACGTTCCATCTGGACGACGCCGCCTCCACCATCGTGCAGCTCTCGCTCGACCGCGCTACCGGGGAGCTGAGCGCGCTATGAGGCGGGTAGCTGCCTTCATTGCGAACAGGCGCTTTCGCCTTGCTTTCGCAACGACTCTCCTGATGCTCGCGGTTCTGTTCCTTCCTGCCGCTCCCGCATACGCGAGCATCGCGGACGACGTCAACGCGTGGCTTGCGGGGCTTCTGCGCGACGCCTGCAACTGGATGTTCACCAACCAGGTCGCCGTCCTCTCGAGCATCGGCTACGACGGCATCATAGGCGCTGACTTCTCCCAGATGCTCACGACCGCCGGAGACGTGTCCATGTACGACATCGCACACGGCGTCTGGGACGTCGCGGTGCTGCCCATAGGCTGCGGCGTGCTCAGCCTCGTGTTCACGGTGAAGCTCATTCAGATCAGCCAGCGAATGGACGGCAACGCCTCCTTCCCCGGCGTGAAGGAGGTCGTGTTCCTGCTCGTTTTCTTCGCCGTGTTCCTCTTCCTCATACAGAACAGCTTCGAGCTCATGGAGGCGGTCTACTCGGTGGTCGGTCTTGCCATCGACCGCACGATGGCGCTGTTCGGATCGGGCGGGGCGATGGACCTCACCGCAGTGAACGTGGTCACCGAGGACGACGACGTGCCCGCCCTCATAGCGCTGCTGTTGGTGTCGGTCATCAGCTGGGTCGTGGTGCTCGGAGCCTACATCGTGGCGCTCGTTGTCTGCTGGGCGCGCGCCATCCAGCTCTACATCATGGCCGCGTTCAGCCCGATCCCGCTCTCCCTCATGGCGTTAGACGACACCCGACAGATAGGAATCGGATACCTGAAGAACTTCACGGCGGTGTGCCTGGCGGGGCTGATCATCCTGATCCTGCTCATAGCCTTTCCGCTCATCTTGGGAGGCCTCACCGGGGCGAGCACCTCGACGGGCACCCCCATCGACGGCATAGCGACGGGGCTCACCTACGCGCTGCAGTACCTGGCGATGTGCGTGCTGCTCATCCTCTCCCTCGTAAAGAGCGGTGCATGGGCGCGCGACATCGTCTCGGGAATCTGATCCGGGAACTGACGTTTTGAAAGGGGGTGGTCGCCTTGGATGGCTGACCGAAACCGAAGGCAAGGCAATCAGGCGGGGCTTCCACAACTACGCCCGCCTAAAGGATGCAAAGAAAGGGGCATGAAATGCCTGAGAAAAAGAACACCTACCTCACGCTCCACAAGAATTTCGTGCGTACTGACATCGAGTACGCCGACCGCGTTACGGGCGAGTCGCGCACCTTCAACTCGGTCACGTTGCCGAAGGGCACGGTGATCGACGGAGTGGACGTGAGCTACTACCAGTTCAGCCCGATGTTCGTCAACGAGTCCCGCTTCCGCGGGGAGAATTACCGCGACATCCCGCTTCTGACGAATCGCGAGGTGTGGCTCAAGAAGAGCGTTCTCGACGAGAACGGGCAGCCGATCGTCGACGAGAACGGAAAGCCTGCAAAGGACGTCGTGCGCGTCATGCCGGCACAGATCAAGGAGGCGCTCGACCGCAGCCGCAGCGAGTACCTGCAGAGCCTCTCGGAGAAGGCTCGCGAAGCGCGCGAGGGATCGGAGCGCCTGGGAAACGGCGATTCACGCGCCGCGCATAGCCGCGAGAACCTGGCGATGTAAGGGAGGTCGGGAGAAGATGAAAGAGAAAGCGATGGAGAGGATAACCTCCTCGAAAATCGTGCGCGTGGCCATGGCGATGGCCCTCGTGTTGTCCGTCGCCATCGTTCCTGCATCCGCGTACGCCGCTGGGAACGTGAACGTCTCTATCGGGCGCAACATCCCCTATGCGGGATACGTCACCACAGATATGAGTGCGGATGGGCAGGTCGCCTACTGCATCGAACCCATGCGCGGAACGCCGGCTGCGGGGTCGTACTCCACGAGCCCTGCCGAGGAGCTGGCCGCAGCCATGTGGTTCTCCTTCGGCGCACCCGGCTTCGACGCGTCCATGTGGCCTGCCTCCTGGTACGACGGCAGCGGCATGGACGACGACAAGTACCAGGTCGCGAGCCATATCCTGCTCTCGTATGCGAACCTCGGTTCCGCAGCGCAGGCGACCTACGGCACGAATGCCGATTTCGCCTCCTGGGCGGAGCGCGAGGTGATCGGGGGCACTTGGAGCAAGGTCTGCTCGCGCGCAGGCGAGGTCTCGACCGGGTTCTCCGCCTTCAGGATCGACACGGGCACCGATTCCCAGGAGCTCGCGAGTTTCACCTGGGACCGCGGCGGCGTGAGGATCTCCAAGGTTGACGCGGAGGCGGGCTCATCCGAGCAAGGCGACGCTTCCCTCGAGGAGCCGAGTTCGCCATCGTCAACGCCTCTGGGATGAACTCCTTCGTGGGAGGCATAGCTATGCCGACGGCGAGACGGTCATGACCATCTCCACCACCTGGGACGGCTCCGCCTACACCGTGCAGACCGCAGGCGACGCACTCCCGTGCGGCTCCTACCGCATCGTCGAGACATCCGCGCCCGAAGGCTACCTCGCTTGGGACGGCACGCTCGAGTTCGCGATCGAAAGCGACGGGCAAGTTGTCGACCTCACCGGGGATCCCGTCTCGGACGACGTGATCCGCGGCGGCGTCCAGGTGGTGAAGGCAGACGCGAGCTCGGCAAGTCCGAGGCGGTCGGTGGAAACGGGCATACAGCAGAGGGTGTCGGCACGACGCTCTCTGGCATCGAGTTCACCATAACGAACGACTCTGCGGCCAAGGTCCTCGTGGGAGACGCTGGTACGAGCCAGGAGACACGATCACGGCAATCGAGACCGCCTGGAACGAAGAGGCGGGCGCGTACACGGCGCAGACGGCCTCCGACGCGCTGCCCTACGGCACCTACACGATCCAGGAAACCGCAACCAACGAGACGTACCTGCTGACCGACGGCGAGCCCAAGACCTTCGAGATCCGCGAGGACGGCGTCATCGTCTCGGCCGATGCCGCTGGCGGGGACCTCGAGTTCCGAGACCAGGTCGTTCGCAACGACCTCAAGATCTCCAAGAAGGCAGAAGACACCAACGAGAGTCTGCAGGTGCCCTTCGCCATCACCAACGAGACGACCGGCGAGACCCATGTTCTGGTGAGCGATCGCAACGGCCAGGCCTCGACCGAGGCAAGCTGGAACAAGCACACCGCCAACACCAACGGAAACGACCATCTGCTCGAGGCGGATTCCATCACTTCCGAAATGATGGATTCCGAGGCGGGGATCTGGTTCGGGCTGGGCGAGGACGGATCGGCATCGCCCGCCGACGACGCGCTCGCCGCTCTTCCCTTCGGGCAATACACCCTCGAGGAGCTTCCCTGCGAGGCGAACGAGGGCTACAACCTCATAACGAAGACCTTCTGGATCGACCGCGATTCCGGTGTTGCCGAGGCGGTCTGGATGACGCTCGACGACCAAGAAGGACCGAAGATCGGAACGCAAGCGGCCGATGCGGCTGACGGCGACCAGATCGCCCAGGCGGATGAGCAGGCGACGATCGTCGACACCGTCTACTACGAGAATCTCGAGTTCGGCGGAACCTACACCCTTACCGGTACCCTCATGGTGAAATCCACCGGCGAGCCCCTGCTCGACGCGGATGGCAACCCCGTGACCGCCACCAAGGAGTTCACGGCCAACAACACGAACGGCTCGGTCGACATCGAGTTCACCTTCGACGCGAGCCTGCTCGCAGGCGAAGACGTCGTGGCATTCGAGAGCATGGCCAAAGACGGCATCGAAGTCGCGATTCATGCGGACATAGAAGACTCTGGCCAGACGGTGCACTTCGTCGACATCGGGACGACCGCGACCGACGCTTCTGACGGCGACAAGCTCGTGACGGGCTCCGAGGTGCTCATCGCCGATGAGGTCTCCTACGAGGGGCTGACCCCCGGCGAGAGCTACACGCTCGAGGCGACTCTCATGGACTCGGAGACGGGAGAGCCCCTGAAAACCGGCGAGGGTCCCCTCGCATCTGACGTGACCTCATCCGTCGAGTTCGTCGCCGAGGCAGCCGACGGCGTTCAGGTCGTAGAGCTCTCCTTCGATTCTGCCGGCCTGTGCGGTCATCGCCTGGTCGTGTTCGAGAAGCTGCTCGATTCGCAAGGATCGACCCTTGCCGTGCACGAGGACATCGACGACGAGGGCCAGTCCGTAATGGCCGTCGAGATCGGGACCGTGCTCGTCGACGCCTCCGACGGCGACCACATGGTCGAGAACGGGACGGTGAGCGTCGTGGATACCGTCGAGTACAAGGGGCTCGTCGCTGGCGAGACCTACACCGCCCACGGCACCATCATGGACAAGGCCACCGGCATGCCTCTCGAGGATTCGGACGGCAACCCGGTGACTTCCACCGCGGAGTTCGTGGCTGAAAGCTCGGAAGGAGCCGTAGAGGTGACCTTCGAGTTCGATGCGTCGAAGATCGAGGAGGGGGCTGCGCTCGTGGCCTTCGAAGAAGTGCTCGACGTGAACGGAAACGTCGTCGCCGTGCACCAGGACATCGACGACGAGGGGCAGACCGTGCTCGTCGACAACCCAGAGACTCCTGGCACCCCCTACGACAAAACGGGCAACGATTTGCTCCCTGTATGGGTTCTGATCAGCGCCCTGGTCGTCTGCGGGGCGGCAGCGGGCGCATATGTGCTTCGCAGCCGCGCCCGTAACGACGCGGCAGGCGCCAAGGAGGCTTCCGACGAGTAACTAGGCTTTCTCGGCCTACAGAGAAGGGCGGGGCGGCGCTAGAGCCTCCCCGCCTGTCATTTTGGAGGCTCCTATGAAGACGAACATCAAGCAGAGGCTTGCCCTTCTGGCATCGATAACGGCATTGATCGGCGCTGCGGTGCTGGGAATTTGGCTCTTCGGCGTCCACAGCAGGGCCGTGGACATGGACCCGTCTCCCGTTTCGAACACCCCCTTGGAATGTGAGGCAGACGATGGGTTTCCCGTTGTCGACTGGGAGTACTGGCTGTCCGTGAACCCCGATATCGCGGCCTGGGTGAGTGTGCCCGGCACGGATATCGACTACCCGGTGGTCCAGGCGAGCGCCGCTGATCCGACCTTTTATCTCGACCATGACGTCTATCGGGGATGGAACCCCTACGGATGCCCCTATCTCGATGCCGGCTGCGCCGAGCGGGGGATCGACAGCCCGCTCGCGCTCATGCTCGCACATCACATGAACGACGGCAGCATGTTCTCGGCGTTCGCCAGTTATTCCGACATAGGCTTCGCCGAGGCACACAGCGAGATTCTCCTTCAGCGCCCGAGGGCAAGATGCGCCTGAGCGTCATCGCGGCGGATATCGTGGATTCCAACACCGAATACAAGCGTTTGGACTTCGCCGGCACCGGGGATTTCGACTCCTGGCTCGGGAGGCTTTTGGCGGAAGCTGACGTCGTGCTCGATGGAGACGCTCGTGCAGAAAGCGTCAAGGCGTTCTGCACCTGCAGCTACGGCAGGTGGAACGGGCACGAAAGGACGATAGTGTATGCGTGCGAGAAGGTAGAATAGTGAATCTGGTCATACGCTTCTTCATCGGCATGCCGATGAAGGCGATCGCGACCGCAGGACATGCCTGCATTCAGTCAAGCGGCATCGGGCAAGACCCGCATCGATTTAGCAAAAAATAGGGCAGAATCGCTTTCACGATCCCGCCCCGCAAACCCGAGGTTTCTGTCTGTCTCTATTATCGTAATTATTGTCCGTTTGTCAAATGATACAGGCAAGCTCTAAAGATTCCTCTCATCTCATTTTGCTCATCGTTTCAGCCATGTCTCAAAAACTTTTGAGAGGAAGTCGTAGGCGGAGATGATAGTCGTGTTCTTACTGTACCAGTCTGAGTGCTCGTTTGCCCGTGTTTCGAGAGAGCAGAGCCTTTCGTGCACATGCCTTTGCTTTTCTTGAGGGACGAAGCGTGCATAGGTGTAGGCGAACACGGTCATCTGGAGCACACGGGGGTTGCGCATTTTCGATCGTCTCAGGCGTTTCGATACGCCCGCGTTGCCAAGAGCTCGCGCGACAGACGCTGGGTACCTTGTTGGTGCATTCGAGGAGATGCCCAGCCCGTTGATGATTGCACTCGAGTGTGCAGCAGCGTTTCTAAGTGAATTGGCACGTCTGAGGAGATAATGATCGTCTTTCATCTCCGCATTGTCCCATCGCTCGGCGCAGAAGAGGTAGAAGTTGGTGACGCCCCGAACGACGACAGCTCCAGGAACACCCATGCGGGCATCTCGTCTATCGGGTAGCGCGCGACGAGGGGTCCGAGGTAGGCGTCGTTCTCGAGTCGGGAGATTTCGCCCTTGCGCCTGTTGCGGTCCGCGTGGTTGAGGTGCGCAAGGTATTCGGCGAAGATGGAGTAGCCGTCTTCGTTTCGATCCTCGGTTATCTTCCCGACAAGCTTGGTCTTGGCGGCGCTCTCCACGTCGAGCGTGAGGGGCAGAAGGAACCCGCGCAGCTCCTGGTCTATCCCGGCGAGGTCGACCAGGTGCCCGAAGTCAAGCCCGGCGTACTCGCCGTCGTGGGCACCTCCGACGCGCTTAGGGAAGAGCACGCGGTACGCCGCGAGCCTGAAATAATGATCCTGCTCGGAGAGAATGCGCATCGCCTCGTCTTCGTCGCACAGATCGAAGGTCACGCCCTTCGACTTCAGGTGCTCTATCTGCTCCTCGACGGTGAGCTTGGGTTTTCTATTGTCTTCAAGTTTCGATTCGTTCATAGCATGGGACTTTCGTTTTTTCAGAGGCCCGCGATAAGGGGCGGGCTTGTCGTTGTTTCTTAATTATCCTTCATTTTGCCTGAGGCGCTATGCTTGAAATGAGAGATTTGATGGTTCTCTCACATGAACCGAAACACGGCTCTGAACATCCAGCGAACGAACGCACCTATTCCTTTAATAATTGTTTTGATCATCTCCGTATCCTTTCATCCAGTCGTCTTCCATGTCGTTCGAAGGTACTTCTTGGGCCGTCTCCGCCTCGATTGCCCGTTCGAGCACATTTGCCGTGATTCCGATGGCTTCGGCCATGAGCACCTGGCTCGCCGCCAGCGCCTCGTCGGCGTTTGCCAGGTATTCGTTCAGCCGCACGATGCGGCCTGCAAGCGATCCTCCGAGCCCGGTGAACAGGAAGCAGGCGCGGTCAATCCTCGCCACGTCAACGAGCTCGCCGAACAGCCTGGCGAGCACCGCCGAGCCGTCCATGGCAACGCTCTCGATTGCGGCAGTTTCCTTTGGTGTGGCGAGCTGGAACCTCCAGCCCTTCTCGCGCCGCGCCTCGGGAACTTCCTCTCCGTCTGTTCTGTAGGGATCGTTCGCGGCGTAGCAGTGCGCAGTAAGCCAGATGCCGTCTTTTTCGGCGTCTTCGTAGTCGAGCGTGAAGTCGGCGAGCATGCTCTTGCCCGAGAAGGGCTGGGCTTCGGTGAAGCGGTCGGTATCGAATACCTCTATGCGCCCTTCGTAGGCGATCTCTATCCTCATCGAGCCTCCCTCCTATCTCGCTGCCTGACCCGATGCGCTTGTGCTTTCTGGCTCCGCTGCTTAGCATCGTCTCGCTCGAGGATTCCTTCCGCGTTCTGCGGCTGCCTTTGCCGTTTCGTCTGCAAAGCCTCGGACAGCAGCCTTGCCTGGGCCATGTACGCCGCACCTCGCGCAGAGCGTTCGCCTGATCGGCAGAGCCCGCATCGCCCACGGGGATTCGAGCCTTCTGATCCTTCTGTCCGAGGTCCGCGAGGTGCGCGTTCGAGGACATGCAGGCCTCGATTGCCTTGGCGAGCCGATCCAGCTCCGAAAGGTCGTTCAGCTCGAGCGCGCCTGCGGCATGGGAGAGTATCTCGCGTGATGCTGCCGGGGTGGGGTGCCAAGCGGCAATCCTGGCGAAGCGGTTCCTGAGTGCCTCCTGCCCGAAGGACAGCCCCAGCTTCTCTCCGCCGATGCGCCAGGTGGGGTGGTCGGCGAGCGAGTAGATCCAGTCTCGTCTCCAAGAGCGTACCGAGTTCTGCGCGACATCGACTTCCAGCGTTTTGAGCACTGCTATGAACTCGTCCTCGTTTCGGGCGAGTGCCTTGGCTACCGTCACGCGGTTGCGTATGTCTGAGACCCAGGAATAGCCGCCCTCGCTAGCGATTTCCTTTTCTGCGCGGCGGATGTAGGTCTTCTGCATCGTGGCGGGCGTTTTCTTGCGTGCCGGCTCCTCTTCGCATTCCCTTACGACCTCGTCCCTCATGAACCGAAGCCCCCGCTCCTCGGCGAGGTCCTGGAGGCTGCGGTTGAGCTCCAGCGGGTCGGGGGTCTGCAGCCGGCGTTCGGTTGCCAGGTTGGTGTTGTTGACAACGATGTGCGCGTGCGGGATTCGGTTCTCGTTGTCGTCGTGAAGGACGATCGCCACCTCGAAGTCGCTGAAGTGCTTGAGCGCCCAAGCGCTCGCGAGCTCCGCGACCTGGTCTGCGGTCAATCCGTCTTGGGGGTCGGGCGACATGACGAAGTGCTTGAACGTGCGGGCCGGTTTGCCGCGGTACGGCGTGTCGTTGCCGCAGGCGTGCCTCGTCGCGTCCATCGACGCCGCCCAGTCGAAATCCCCCGGGGCTTCAGAGACGTTCTCGAAGACGCGCTCTTCCTGCCATGCGAAGTTCATCGTCAGGATCTCGAGCGCGCGTCCCCCTTTCTCGAGGTAGCGCTTTATGCCGGCGCACCCCGTGTGCCCGGCTATGGGCTTCAGGAGCGGCACGCTAATCGCCCCCGACTATCGCGCGATCCTCGAGGGCATCGAGCTCGCTTGCGATCTCCGAGCGGCCCTCTTCGACCTGCGCGAGCAAAAGAGCGCACTCGTCGAGCTTGCCGGATACCCACTCCAGGTCCCCTCGGCCGTGCTCGAGGGCGAACTTTATGGAGTTCAGGGCGTGCATGCCCTGGTTGTAGTGATGTCCCCACTTGACAAGCTCGCGGGAGAGCTTGCGCATGGAGCGCCCGTCGAGCAGCACGCCGCCGCGGTCGGCGTTCGCGGCGTCGTCCGCGACCATTCGCGCGACGTAGCGCAGGTACTCGGAGCGCGTGAGCTCCTCTTCGTCGGCTCGCTCGCAGACTGCGCGGAAGTCCGCGTCGCTCACGCGGGCGGTGAGCACGTTGTCGTATTTCAGACCTTCGTCATCTTCTCGATCCTTCGCATCCTTCGCCGCGCGGACGTCGTGGAAGCTTGCGCGGCGTGTCTCTTCAGGGGCGCGGGGCATCCCCCGCATGGCGGCATTCGCGCATCTTCGGGTCGTCGCGGCCTCGCCCCTCGCGCTGCCTGGCGCAGGGTCGGGGCAGGGCGGCGCATTCGGGTGCCTGAGATGCCGCCTCCTATCTCGTGTATACGAGATAGGCTACTTGCTGGAAACGGTGCAGGAGCCCCAATCGGGCACCTGCACGGGCTCTATCTATCTTCGAGAAGCCTTCGGGCGGTCTCGGCAATCTCCTCAAGAGCCTGCCCGTCCAACTCGCTCGGCGCCTCTTTTGCCTTGGATTCGTAGCGCCTGAGCGCGCGCAGGGCGCTTGCGAGCGGGACAGAGGGCTTCGAGACGGGATCCTTTGCAATGCCCTTCGGTTCGGGCTTGGCGGTTTCCCGCTTCAGGAACGCGGTCGTCTCCTTCTTGTCCAGGGGTCGACCCTTCCATGTCTCGTAGAGTCGCCCCTGCTCTTCGGGGCTTCGATTCGCAAGGATGCCCACGGCATCTGCCGATAGGGCGTCGGACAGCGCCGCCTCGCGCCATTCGGGCACGAGATTCTCCTCGATCTTGCGGGCAAGCGACTCTTGGCGCTGGATGGTCTTCCCGGATACCTTGCGGCCTGTCTGCTCGGAGATGATCGCCGCCTTGATGTCTTCTGTGCGCATGCCGGCGAGTTCGGGGTTCTCCGCGCGCATTCGCTCGACCTCTATCCCGAGGGCTCGGCTCGCCGCTGCGCGTTCCGTGACGGTTAGACTGCGGACGAAGTAGTTCGCTGCATGGAGCAGCATGACGGATTGCTCTTCGGAGATGTCGCGGATGATACGGCAGGGGATCTGCGCATAGCGTTTGTCGTTTTTCGCGAGCAGGGCGTACGCCGCCTTGCGGCGGTGCCCGCTAATCATCTGCCAGCTTCCGTCGTCTAGCTTGCGGACGAGCGGGAGGTCGGTGAGACCCTCTTTCTCGATGCTCTTCGCGAGCTGGACAATGCCAGCGTCGTCCATCGAATACGCCGTGTTTTCGGGGTGGTCGCCAATCTCGTCGACGGGAATCCGTTCGAGGGGTAGTCGCTTCGCGTTGCGGAGCTTCTATCGAGAAGCCCCGAGATGGTGAACCCGGATGCCGTCGCCCTAGCCATTGAAGACCTCCTCCGCCAGCTTCTCGTAGTCCTTCGCCGGACGGCTGTCAGGCTTGAATGTCGTCACCGGCTGCCATTGCCAGCTTCCCTCGCATACCTTGGAGCTCGCGTGTATGACGGTGGTGAACTGGTTGCCTGGGAAGTATGAGTCGAGCACGTCCGCGCCGGTTGCCTCCGCGTTCGTCATCAGTCCCGGCACGCAGGTGCGCAGTATCTTCCAAGCGGGCGTCGGCATGCGAAGGGCATCGGAGATGGACTCTATTGCGTTGACGGTGAGGGCGGTGCCGCGCATGACAGTTGAATCCAGCTTCACCGGCACGATAACCATCCCGTTGCCGGCTGCGGCGAGGTAGGCATTGAAAGCGAGCCGCTTCATGGTAGGGCTGCAGTCAACGATGCAGACATCGTAGGCATCGTCGCAGTCGTCGAGCGCGAAGCGCAGCCTCTGCTCCCGCAGGAGAAGCTCGTTCTGGTCGACAAGATCGATGGTCGAGGGCACAACATAGAGGTTTTCCGTCTCGGCCTCGAAGGCGACGTCCTCCACGGGGGCGTTCCCATAGAGCAACTCGACAGCACTGCGATGCTCTCTTGCGGCGGGTTCGTAGAGTCCGAAGAAATCCGTCGCGGACGCCTGCGGGTCGAGGTCGATCAGAAGCGTCCGCAACCCCCGTTTGCGTAAATCGCGGCGAGGTTGACAGCGTGGTGGTCTTTCCGACCCCGCCCTTGTAGTTGGATATGGCGATGGTGCGCATTCCTGTTGCCTCCTTTGCATCGACGGATGCCGCCGCATGATGTGGAAGATTCGACGGCAACCGTATTCATGTATACCTAGTATACCCTAAACAGTTCGATAATGAACGGTTTAGGGATATGAAACGGTCTATTTCCGCTTGGTGACCCGGACGGTCTTTCTCGTGATGCGGTTGTTAGGATTCCACGACCAGTCACCGTCGTGGTCGTAGCACGCCACGAGCGGCGTTCCGTCGTCATCGAAGGCGACGACGGGGTAGACGGCGTGCTTTCCGTCGATGCCCTGCACCCAGACAGCGTCGCCGAGCTCGAGATTCGATGACGCGATCTCGACTGAATCGAGGAAGATGCCGAGCTGCTCTCCCGCCGGCATGGATTCGTCGAATGCGCGGAGCATCTCGTCGAAGTCGTACTCTTCCTGCTCCACAAAGCCCTCATAGGGGTAGATGCGCTCGACGATGCGCCATCCGTCGATGACGTAGATGCCGTTGTCTCCGGGATTCATACGTTTGTCGTCGGTGTAGGCGCACACGCCTACGGATGTCGTTCCGCCGAAAAAGTTGCCGACGACCTGGGCGATCCGCGCCCAGCCATAGCAGTCTGTGCTCGGCGCCCTGTAGCCTTTGAGCTCGCAGTAGCGCAGCAGCGGCTCCACGGTGCCGCGCCCGCCGTTCCAGTGAAGGTACAGCCCGATCTCGCGCTCGGGAGTGGTGATGACGGCTCTATTTCCCATGATTCGTTCCTTTCTTCGAGATGTTGGTTTGAACGCCGCCCCGAGCCAGCGCCCGAGGCGGCTTATGTTGAATCCGGCTAGGCTGGAGGTCCTAGTCGGCCTGGCCGACGGTCATTCCGCATCCGAGGCAGTTGATGTGGTGCTTGAGCAGCGCCCGGCTCTCCGAGACGATCATCATCGCGATGTTGTCGAAGCGAATCGGCGTGTCGACGAGACTTTCGTCGTCTGCATGTTCGGAAAGCCATGCCGCCGCGGCGATTTCCCTGCGCTCGCGAGAGCCCTCGCCGCCTTCTTCTGGCATTCCCTTGTCGACGCCGCTCCTTGCGTAGACGTCCACGAACACCACCGTGTCGTCTTGTCTCGCTACCAGGTCGAGGGAGCTTCCGCCTTCGGATTTCCAGTTGCTCTCGACGACTTCGTAGCCGCGATGGGCGAGGAACTTCTCCGCTGCCTTGACGGCCTTTTCCTTGAGTTCGGACATGATTGACCTCCTTTGTCATCGGCGGTTCGCCCCTTTGGTCTTCCGCCTTGTGAAGCGAAAGGCGCATGGGTTCTGCCGTGAGCGCAAGGGAGGAAAGCGAAGGAGGTCTTGGTAAGAAAATCTCTCCGGTGTTTTTTCGAAAAAGTTTTGACGTCTTGGTCAGATCCTTCGTCGGGAAAAGTTTTCGGGAAACATCGCTGACCCTTGCGCCGTCGGCAGGTTCCATGCGGCAATACGCGTGCAAGGCAGGTGGCGAAGGGGTATCGACTGACAAGGAGGTATCTGTCGAAGTCTGGGAATCCGCCATGGAAAGCGGCATGTGACCCGGATATAGCTGATCTCGAGCTGAGGGCATAACTGTGGAGGCAGGGAGCCCATCGTTGGTAGCGAACGATTGAATGAGAGCGTGGGGATAGCTGCGAGCTAAGGTGCCCGGCAACAACGAATGGTAGAATACGGTGTATTGCAATTAGCAATCTGACGCGAGGAGCCGACATGGGCTATACCGAAATGCTGAGAGACGGGTCATCAACGACCGAGATGCGGGAGTACCTAGTAGGCGGTGAGACCACCGCTGTCACCATACGGATACCGCGCAACCTGCGCGATTCCGCCAAAAGGCCGCCGAGCTGCGCGGCACGAGCTTCAGCGCGCTCATTCGCGAATGTCTCATCGATGAGTTAACCGAAAAGGGGCAATAGCTATGTCTGTACAGGTCAAATCAAAGGAACGTGTTCAGGAGCACGGGGAGGTCTTTACTAATCCGCGTGAGGTAAACGCGATGCTCGATATGGTGAAAGAAGAAACCGAACGTATAGAGTCGCGTTTTCTCGAACCAGCATGCGGGGACGGCAATTTTCTCGCGGAGGTGCTGCGACGTAAGCTCGCAGTAGTCGCCAAGCGGTATCGCAAAAGCCCTCTTGAGTACGAGCGTTACGCGTTCCTTGCTGTTTCGAGTCTCTATGGCGTTGACATTTTATCCGACAACGTGGAGGAATGCCATACGCGTCTGTTCGCAATCGTGGAAGACGAGGCAAGGCGCAACCTCAAAACCGCTGTAGAGCAGCGGTTCTTAGAGGCTGTACGCTATATACTCGAAAAGAATATTGTGTGTGGAGACGCCCTTACGCTTAAGAGTAATGATGGCGAACCTATCACATTTTCAGAATGGTCGCTGGTGAGCGGCGACAAGGTCAAGCGGCGCGACTACCTGCTGAGTGAGCTACTTGACGGGCATGTTGGTGAAGGTGAAACACTTTCGATGTTCGGAGCACGTGGCGATATCGTTGACTGGGAGTTCGACGAAGAAACACAGGCGTATTTGCCTTCAGCCATTCGTGAGTATCCCCTTATGAACTACTGGAAGGTGGTATGCAATGATTAGTCTTCTCGAACGCGCATATAACCCCGATGTGCTCGACTGCTTGGCAAATCTCTCCAACGACGAGGTCTTCACTCCGCCGAAGGTGGCAAATCAGGTGCTCGACATGCTACCCGAAGAGCTGTGGTCCGACCCCGACGTCAAGATCCTCGACCCGTTCACCAAGTCGGGCGTGTTCCTACGCGAGGCGGCGAAGAGGTTCATCAGGGGCCTCGAGGACGTCATCCCGGATCTGCAGGAGCGTGTGGACCACGTCATGCACGAGCAGCTCTTCGGCATTGGCATCACAGAGCTGACTTCATTGCTTGCACGCCGTAGCTTGTACTGCTCGAAATATCCCAACGGTAGGTTTCGGTTTCCATGTTCGATGGCGAGGAAGGGAATATCCGCTTCCGCAACATCCAGCACACGTGGAAGGGCGGCAGGTGCTTGTTCTGTGGGGCGCCAGAGTCACAATATCGTCGTAATGCTGACCTCGAGCAGCATGCCTACGAGTTCATCCATACCGAGCATCCCGAGAGGATCTTCAACATGAAATTCGATGTCATAGTCGGTAACCCGCCGTATCAGTTGAATGATGGGGGTGCGCAAGCGAGCGCAAAACCAATTTATCAGCTCTTTGTCGAGCAGGCAAAGAAACTCAACCCGCGTTATTTGACAATGA
>ENA-OQBU01000088-OQBU01000088.1-human-gut-metagenome-genome-assembly--contig:-NODE-88-length-26252-cov-12.636325_pt1 | contig 26252 bp, 25 predicted proteins | sample MGYA00242492_ERZ504566 | MGnify/ENA primary metagenome ERZ504566 (study PRJEB26092, sample SAMD00036261) | human gut metagenome | host: Homo sapiens | study: EMG produced TPA metagenomics assembly of...
GAGCCGAACCTGCCACATTCTGCCTGGCGGCAAGAGGCCGGCGAACGCTGGCGTGCTGCTGAGCTCCGAAACCATGAAGCTCATGGTGGAGCAGGCGCTCACCCAATACGATTACGTGATCATCGATACCGCCCCGTTGACGGTGTCCAACGATGGCGCGGTATTCGGCCGTTGGGCAAAAGGCCTTCTGCTGGTGGTCAGCCGCAACGTGTGCGAGAAGAAGTCCCTGCAGGAGGCGGCCGACACGCTCGCCACCGCGCAGGTGCCGGTGCTTGGCTTCATCTTCAACCGTGCAGATCCGAAGAAGACCAATACGCATTCCAATTATTACTATTACTATGAGGATGGTGCGCCGCGCAGCAGCCATCGCGCGAAGGGGAAGAAGCGGCACTGATGGTTCCCTTCTCCATGGAATGAGGGGTGTATGGCAACTGAGAACGATGATTCCCGGTCTATGAACGGTATTCTGTCCAACATATCTCGGGATGTGGTGGACACCAGCTGGGATATTCCTCCGCTGACCTTCCCCAAATTGCAGCCTACCGATTCGGAAGAAGCCGATGGTGCGGATGGGGCTTCGCTTGCTGAGCCCCGCACCATCGCTTCCTCCGTACCTGCGCAAACGGAACAGCCGGTTTCGGCTGCGCCAACAATCGCGGATATACCCAGTATGCCGCTCGACACCATCGATTTCGATGATGCGGTTGCGCCAGCCGATGCCGAGGAAACCGCCACTTTGCCACCCCTCGTCTCTTCGACAGATGAACAGGACGTCGAAGCGACTCAGCCTTTGATACATCAGGTGGCATAACCGACCTAGAGGAGCTGGCCGCGGAAGATCCGGAACATGATCCGCTGAAAACCATTCCGGTCGCACCGAAAGAGCCGTCTGCGGACAAGCGAAAGATTATTGCCATTGTCGCTGCGATTGCGGCAGTGGCGGTTGCTATTGCCGGTGTCATCGTGGTACGCAATCGTATCAATTCGAAAGAACAGCGTGCGGCAGTGGTGGTATGCGAGAAGGCGAAATCCAAATACTCCAAAGCCAACGAAAAACTGCAAAACGCCATCGAACAGGCAACTAGTCTGCAGGGCACTGCGGCAAACCAGGTGGCGGATGCCGCCACAATCGACCAGCTCACTCAGGCCGTGACCAAGGCGCAAAACCTCAAGACGGTCGGCGGATGCTCGGTGTTGCTGTCCGAAACCACACTGCGTGCGCACGCCCGTAGCATGAGCAAGCAGATCAGCAATATCAAAGAACAGACCAAGGCCGTTACCGCAGCAGCCACAGCTGTGGACGCCAGCAAGCGAGCTTTGGAAGTGAATAAGACGACTGCCGCATTGCAGAAGGCCATTGCCGACGCAAAGACGTTGCTTGACGGTTCTGCAGGCGAGGTCGCGGACGAGTCGACACGTGACGCGCTTGCCAAGGCGATTGACGCTGCCCAGAAACTCCTCGATGGCAAAAGCACTGATGTTATGGCCATGCAGAACGCTTCGAAGGTGATTTCCTCGACTTCTGACGGCGTGAACAAGTCTGTGGCGGAGCAAACTGCGGCTAATGCCCAGTCGAATACCAATTCGAATACCAATAACGGCACTACGAACCGGCGCTACACATATACGTGGCAATTTGGTCCGGGCTCTGGAAACGGTGTGAACGGTGGTGGTTCGACCGGTGGCAATAACAATGGTGGCTCAACCGGTGGTAATGGCGATTCGACCGGCAACGGTAACGGTGGTTCGACCGGCGGTAACGGCGGTTCTAACGACGGTAATGGCGGTTCGACCGGTGGTAATGGCGATTCGAACGGCAACGGTGGTTCAACCGGCGGTAACGGTGGTAATGGCGATTCGAACGACAATGGCAATGGTGGTTCGGACGGCGGTAACGACAACTCAGATACAGGTACTGCTGGCGAATAAGCCATACCGGAGAAGGATTTGGATATAGCGAATGGTACCCCCATAGGTCCCTCTTAATTTCTGGGGGGGGGGGGGGGCTGTGGTAAATTGTTTGCCGTATGCAGCTGAAGGGGAGGGAGATACATGCAAGGCGTGAATACCGGTGAATCCGGCGCACCAAACGGCGAGCAAGGTATGAGGACTCAAGAGATTCATATCGTCTCGTCCAATGCGCATCGACAGGCATACGCGTCCATGCAGAATCAGCGTCTGCAAAAGCAGTTCGAGCCGATGACTTTTTCCAATACCCCGTTTCCTGCGGAAAAGGAAGGACATAGGCGCGGCAAGGCTGAATCGACTCCCCGGTGGCGTTTCGCCTTCGTCGCCAGCCTGATCGCCATCGATTTGGCAGTGATGCTGCTTTCGTTGACCGTCAGCCTTGTAATCAACGGTGCTGCTTTCGATGCCATCGGCGATGTGATGCCGTTTTGGCTTTTCCTCATTCTGTTCAGCCTGATTTGGTTGCTGTGCTTGGCATTCGCGGGCACATACCACCGCCATGTTATGGCGGACGGCTATGAGCTGTATGCCAAAATCATCAATGCGTCGTTGCTGACCATCATCTCATACTGCAGCCTTGCATTTATTTTCAAACTTGCATTGCCCCGTACTGCGTTGATTATCGCGCCAGTCATCGCCTTCTTCTTGGATATCATCGCACGTTGGCAGATGCGTCAAGCGTTGCATCGTCACCGCAGCAAAGGCTCTTGCAAGTACAGAACGGTGGTCATCGGATCTTCCGATGGCATCAACAAAGCCTTGCAGACCATGCGCAACTGCATGAATTGGGGGTACGAACCAGTTGCTGTATGCCCAATTGAAGCGGATCCAGCTTCAAAAGACGCTTATGTGGTTACCTCATACACACCGGATGCCAATATCGAAGGCTCCAGCAAACTCAAGGTGATTCCTTTCAACTCGGCATTCCCACGTATTTGCGAAAGCCTCGGTGTACAGGAAGTCTATGTGGCTGACGTGCTTTCGCGTGATTCCGAAATGCTGCATGGTCTGTCTCTTGCGGTGGAGTCGCTGGGTATGGAACTTGCCTTGGCGGTCTCCCTGGCGGATGTGAGCGGTCACCGTTTGTATCTGCGAAACACCACGGAACAGCCGGTTCTGTTGGCTTCCCTGCCGCAGTACACGGGAGCTGCGAACGTAATCAAGCGTTTGCTGGACATCATCGGCTCACTGTGCGCGCTGATTATTTCCTCTCCGATTCTTCTCGGCGTCGCCATCGCCATCAAGCTTGATGATGGCGGTCCGGTGTTCTTCTCTCAGACCCGTATCGGACTGCACGGCAAGCCGTTCAAAATGTATAAATTCCGTTCCATGGTCACCAATGCTGAGGAGCTGAAGAAGAAACTCGCTGAGGAAACTGGGCAGGAAGACCGGTTCATCTTCAAAATGAAAGATGATCCGCGTATCACCAAGGTAGGTCACTTCATCCGTAAGACTTCTTTGGATGAGTTCCCGCAGTTCTACAACGTGCTCAAGGGCGATATGTCTCTGGTCGGTCCGCGCCCGGCATTGCCGGAAGAAGTGGCCCGCTATGGTTCCCTATATTCCGCCCGACTGCTGGTCAAGCCGGGCATCACCGGTCCGTGGCAGGTGTCCGGCCGGTCGGATCTTTCACAGGAGCAAAGCGAATATCTGGACGTCTCCTACATTGAGAATTGGTCCATCGCTGGAGATCTTGCGATTCTTGCCAAAACCGTGATGGTAATCTTCACTGGCCGTGGATCGTACTGAGCCAATAAGTGGGTTTTCTGTGATTTTCCCTCTGTTCTTGTGATGGAACAGAGGGAAATTTCAGTTGGCGGCCGAAAAAAAGGGGTGCCATGTGGCACAATAATGCGCTGGAATAGTCAAATTGAGTGCTTAATGATTTGAGGAGCAAGCATGGGCAACATGCTCAAGCAATACGGGAAAAACATACGGCACGGAATGTGACGCTTATTGTACTTGCGGTGCTGATCGTGCTACTTGCCATTGCTGCAGTGTTTGGTATGCAACTGTATAAGCAGGCAAAAAGCGTCAAGGCACACGAATCGCAAGCCATATCCTCACTATCCGCAATCAATGACCCTGCAAAGCTCAAGGATGCCGCCGCGTCGCAGGCGTCCATCGCGCAGGCTCAGCAGCAGACGGCGCAGGCCAAGCAGATTGCGCACGGTTCACTATGGAACGTGGCCGCGAAAATGCCGTTCGTCGGCAGTGACATCGCCACTGTGCAAGGCATGACGGAAGTCGTGGACAACCTTGCACAGCAGACACTGCCATCGTTGGCCACTGCGGTGCAACAGCTTGCCGATGCCAATCTTTCCGGTGCGGAAGGGCAACTCAACCTGCAGCCAATCGCCGATGCGCAAGGTAACTTCGACAAGCTCAACCAGCAGGTGCAGCAGCAGAACAAGCAGTATAACAGTCTTGCCGAGCCGAAAATCGGCATGGTGAAGAAAGCCTATCAGCAGGGCAAGGACCAGCTTGACAATATCGCCGATTTGGTTGGACAGGTCAGCAACGCCACTCACATGCTGCCTTCCTTCCTCGGCCAGAACGGTGCCCGCACATACTTGCTGGCGGCACAGACCACATCCGAAACACGTTCCGGCGGCGGCTTGGTTGGCTCTCTCGGCACCATGACTGCGGATCATGGCAAAATCGCGGTGGGGGACTTCCACCCGAATGGTGAGTTCGTCAATGGCAACAACGGCACCGCTGAGGAACATGCGGTATTCAACAGGCCGTTGGGTTTCTCCTTCGACGTGCGAGACACCTTCGCGGTGCCGGATGTTTCCCGCAACGCGGAAATGCTCAACGCTTCATGGCAGCGTTCGCAATATGCCTGCAACATCGACGGTTTGATTTCCGTGGATCCGGTGTTCATCCAGAAAATGGTGGAGATCAACGGACCAGTCACCTTGTCCAACGGCACTGTGCTTACCGGCGAGAACACCGCCGAATACATGCTCAACACCATCTACAAGGACGTTCCTGTGACACAGCAGGACGAATACTTCGAGTACATTGCCAAAACGGTGATGGACGGCGCTTTTGGCAACATGACTGTGGACAAGATGATGAAGGTGGCGCAAAGCATCGGTGATTTGGCCGAGAACCGCCACTTCTACGCCTACACGTTCCACGATGACGAAGCGAAGTACTTCCAAGGTGCTGGACTCGCCAAGAATGCGCCTGAGAGCGAGACCAATCCGGAAACGGGCATTTACATCAGCGAGCAGAATCCTTCGAAGATGGGTTGGTATATCGACCGTACCAGCGAAGTGACCAAGACAGGTGACAAGACCTACCACGTGAAGTACACGCTGACCAACCGTATGACTTCCACGGAAATGGCTACCTGCACGAGTTACATTCTCGGTGGTGAGCAGAAGGGCGTTGGTGGCGTGCCCGTGGCGCCGAGTGGCACATCCGCGCAGCGTGTGCTGATTTACGCGCCTGCAGGTGGTTCGATTGGATCAATCGCCGTGACCGGTGATGTGCGTGACCGTAGCAATGCCACCATGGACGGCAAGCCATTGAACTCCAGTATGGCGTACATCGCACCTGGCAAGAGCGTGACGTACGAGTTCGACGTGACCGTGTCTGACAAGGCCACGGCTGATATGAAGCTCGATCAGACGCCGTGTGGCAAAATGACCAATGATGTGAAATACAACTATTGAAATATGGCGCGGTAATTCTCGACATTATTGGTGCATGATTTCCTTGAATTCATCTCAATGAAAACTTGTTCAATGAAGTCTATGAATTATTGCTATATTCTTGGAAATACAGGGGGTATTTCTGCTGGAAAGCGGAGATACCCCCTATTTTATTAGTGAAAAAAGGGTGTATTTATGCGAATTGTTGTATTATATTGCATGTAATTAATATCCTATATTTTCAAGGGGTTGGCATGTCTGTTCTTGACGGATTTGAAGCAGTGGGAGAAAAGACCACCACCAATAAGATGACCATGACGGTCATGGAATCATCCGTTCGCTTTTCCAAAGGCGTGACCGAAGCGCTCGGATGCCCGGCATACGTGAAATTGCTGGTGAATGACAAGCGGAAGAAGATCGCAGTCCAGGCATGCGACGCCAAAGACGAGAACGCCATCAAGTTCTGCAAGACCAAGCGAAACAAGGCCGATGGCGTCGACTCTGACGCTGCAGGAAAGGCTTCTTCCGTGACCGTGCGTACCACCGATGTGCTGGTAGCGGTGCAGAAGTATTTCACCTTCCCGCCGGTCGCAGACGACCAGATCGCCTATTTCGCCATGAATGGCGAGTCCTACCCGGATGAGAAGGTTGTCATTTTTGCTGTGGCCGATGCCTCAAAGGGTGTATCCGGCAAGCGCGGTCCCCGCAAAGGTTCGCATCATACGGCCAAAGATGGCGAGTAAGTGAACAATATTCCGCTCAGCTTGAAAAATCGCATATAGTACAGTTCTCTTGATGTGAGTGCTGTACTATATGCAGTATCTTGATAGGCTGTGCGAATCGTCCATAAACGCTAATAATGAGTACGTATGCATCCAGCCCAAAAATCCTGAAAAAGGGAGCTTGGAATGAATGTGGCAGGTAGTGGGCGTGTAGGATTTTCGTTCAGTATTCGAGTCGCTCAAAATAACGTGCTTGGTTGGCGATGGACGGTGGAAAAAGAGCATGACGGCTTTTTCGAGCCCGTTGCGTCTGGCCGTTCGCTCACGCGTAAGATGGCCAAAAGGGCCGCGATAAAAGCGATGAATGAATTGCGTGCATAAACAACCGTAACGCCATGAATGGCCTGCATCTTTCCATATGAAATATAAAAAGGTGTATAAGACAGGAGAGGCTCCGCACAATGTGTGCGGAGCCTCTCCTGTCTGAAAAATTAAAACTCAGTAGCAGTGGTTGGCGAGCCAGTAGGTGTAGGCGCCCTGGATGGAGCCGTAGCGCTGTGCGCAGTAGCCCCAGAACCACTTAAGCTGGGTCTGGTAGTTGGTGGCCCAATCGGCACCGGCGCTCACCATCTTCGAACCGGGCAGCGCCTGCGGCAGACCGTACGCGCCGGAGCTTGGGTTCGTGGCTGCGACATTCCAACCGGACTCATGAGAAATGATGTACACGGTGGCGGTGAATCGGCCTCGGAATAGCCGCTGGACAGCAGATAATCGTGAGCCCACTGCTGCATTTCGCCAGCCGGCACGGTGGTGCCGATCGACGCTGCGGCCGCGGACGGCGTGGACGAGGAGCCGGTGCGACGAGGATCACCTTGTCGGTCGGAGCCTTCTTTACGAAAGAGCTGATCATATTGGAAGACATGACCTTGCCGCCGGACTTGGTGACGAGGTTCGTGGTCTCCATAACACCGTTCGCGCCTTCGGTCTCGACCTTCTCCTGGCCCTTCGGCAGGCTGGAGGTCTCCTTCTTGACCGTGTTGAATGCGATATCCGTATCAGACACCTCAACGGAAGCGCCGGCACGTTCGATCTTGATGACGGTGTTCTCGTTCACCTTCGTATCCAAAGACGGGGAAACGGTGTCTTCCGTATCAAGGGTGATGTCGCCCGCGTCAAGCACGGACTTCACGTCGGTGAAATGCATGCCGGGAACCACGCGGGTCTTGCCGTTGATCTTCACGGTGACGTACGAAGTATCTCCGGAAAGCGCCTCACGGGCGTTGCCACGGGAGGCTTCGATGCTGTCGGTGACGGAATACGCGGTGACCTGCTTGGCAGGAGACTTCTCCGCGGTGGCGTACAGATTATGCGACACGATGCCGCCAGTGGCCAACAGCCCCACTGCCGCAACCGTTGCGACAATCTTCACCATCTGAGATTTGCCCGGCAAGGCAAACGTAGTTGGTTGGGCATGTTTCTTATGGCTAGCCATTCTGCTCCTACATCGGGTACAATTCCTCGGCGGATTCCGTGCCTAGGGCACGGCGCACAACCGCTAGGGTTCCGCCGGAATGCGCGCAACTGCATATAGTCTACCGCACCCCAAGGAACTTGAAGATAACGTATGCAACGCGCAGGCGACGGGCCGAATCATCGTTCCGACTGACTACTTGGCGTTTTCACTTTGGCGTCTCCGCTGGAAGCGGTGTTCCCATCGGAAGCGGCCGCATCCATATCCAACGCCTTGGCCTGGCTGATCAGATCATCCAAATCGGAAGCGCGCAACGCGCCGGCCTGTTGGAAGATGATCTGCTGCTTCTTGACGACCATCAGCGTCGGCACTGCCTGAACCTTGGCCGCGGCGGCCAGATCGGGATTCTGATCGATATCCACCTTCGCGAAATAGACGTCCGGATTCGCCTCGCTTGCCTTCTCGAACGTTGGGCCGAATGCACGGCACGGACCGCACCACGTGGCCCAGAAATCCACGAACACTAGATCATTGGATTCGACGACCTGGTTGAAATCCTGCGAAGTGACTGCATGCGTTGCCATATGCGTTCCCCATTCCCCGGCTTACGCTATAAGCCGATTTCAAAAACAATATCGTGCAATGCTGCGCAATATTGCGAAAGACCGTTTGCGAAAAGTATATAGCCGCACGCCACGCAAACACACTGCCGCACCCGATTGCGCTATGGGAAGAATCGGAAGCACGTGACATTCACATGCCGTGCGTGATAATGGAACCATGCCAGTGATGAATGATGAAGTGCCCGACGAGGGCGATTTCGACGCCAACCGCCATCGCGGGGAATTCGACGACATTACGCCGGAGGATTTCATCCGCGGAATGGGCAACCCTCCGGGATGGCTCCCATCGGACGAAATCAACCGCATGCGCCACGAAATACCGATTCCGTACGTCGTGGTCGTGCCGGTGCGCACCGACGATCTCGGCAGGGTGGCGCAAATCGGCTCGCTGCTGCGCGTCACTGACGACGGCGGCATCGAACGCACATTGATCGCCGGACGTGTGCTTTACCACGAATCGTTGCGTGAAGCGGTGGCGCGCAACGTCGCAAAAGATTTGGGCGATATCGCCCTGCCGCAGCTGCCGATCAGCCTGCAGCCGTTCACCGTGGCCGAATTCTTCCCGACACCCGGCCTATCCGACTATTACGATCCACGCCAACATACGATCGCGCTGTGCTACGTGGTGCCGATCGCCGGCGATTGCAAGCCGCAGGACGAGACGCTCGATGTGGAATGGGTCGACCCGTCCGGAGACATGCTCGACACCTTCGTCGGGCAAATGGCCAACGGCTACGGCACCATCGTGCGGCAGGCGCTCGCATGGACCGGCAAGTAGGACAAGCCGCGCAAGCGGGGCAAAAGCCAAGCAAACTAGGCGAACAGGCAGATAGGGGAGGATTAGAAAAAATATGACGATTGAACTGAACAACAACATATATACGGACGGCGGCAACGATACCGAAACCACGCCGGTGGTGCTCGTGCACGGCTTCCCGGTGGACCACCGCATGTGGGACGAGTGCGCGGCGGCTTTACGCGACCAAGCTGTGAAACAAGGCGTGAAACCATTTGCGATCTGGGCTCCGGACATGCCCGGCGCCGGCGAAGGACCGATTCCGTCCGACGAAGACAGCGGCGGCAAGGACGCCGACGGCGCGTTCCCATACGGACTGGACCGCATGGCGGACGCGTACGTGGACCTGCTGCACGCCGCCGGCTACGGCAAAGCCATCTGGGTGGGCCTGTCGATGGGCGGCTACCTGATTCTCGACATCCAACGCCTGCATCCGGAAGCGGTGGCGGCGCTCGCCCTGTGCGACACGAAAGCCGACGCCGACTCCGCCGACATGCGATTGAAGCGCGTCGCAATCGCCACCGACTGCGAAACGACCGGCACACACGAGCCGGTCATGGGATTCGCCGTGCCGTCGGAAGCCGACTCCACCGTGAAACAGTCGGACGCCTACTGCAGGCAGTTCGAAACGTGGATCAACGAACAGCCCGCCGACGGCATCGCCTGGCGCGAACGCATGGCCGCTGGCCGTCCCGACCTGAACGACGTGCTGCCGAACATCAACGTGCCAGTCGCAGTAATCTGCGGCGACAAGGACCCGTCCAGCCCGCCGGCAGTGATGAAGCCGGTCGCCGACGCGATGACGAAAACCGACGTGACGATGACGGTGATCGACGACTGCGGCCACTTCAGCGCGTACGAACACCCCGACCAGGTGGCCGCCGCGTTGCTGGAACTGGTGAAGCGAGTCGGCTGAGCCGGCTGCGACGATTATCTGTGGCAGACCATCCGGCGTATCGACAAGATATAGAGAAAATATATAAAACGTATATACGGAATATGTACTGCGTATGTATAACGAATATATTCCGTATATAACACGCATGAAAGAGGCAACACAACCATGAGCGTGTTCTCACCACTGGCATTGACGCAGACCCTGCCGTTCCTGCCACTCGCCCAAGGAGACATCGACTACGAAGTGGCACGACGCGGCGAACCCGACCTGTTCGCCAAAGTCTGGCGGAACCGGCAACGAAAGTCATCCTCGTCAAAGACGGCAAAGTGGCCGTGCCGCACGGCCAAGGCGCCATCGCCGACTACGCCAACGTGAAAATGCGCCTCGCCCAACTGCCGGGCGCGTACGTTGCCGCGGAACTCGAATCGCACCCATCGGCGCTCGCCATATTCCTCGGCTCGTACGGCGGACGATTGGGCGAGCACGTCGTCGCCGTGGACGTGACGCACGTCCAGCCGAACGATACGACGATTACGGCTGCGACGGCTCGCAGCGGGGGAGCGGACGACGCGTTCGCCGAAGTGCCGGCGCATGAATCGCAGGAAAACGCGAAATCGCTGCTGGAAAGCGCGGCAACCCGATTCGACTGGGTGGACCTGCGCGGATTCGCGCCCCACGCCAGCGCACGCGAAGCCGGACAGGCAACCTCCGCCATCTCGCTCAGCATGTGGCACGCCCGGCAGCGTCACTGCCCGACGTGCGGCGCGCCCGTCAAACCGGCGCTCGGCGGCTGGGCTCAGCACTGCACGAACGACGAGGATGGCAATCGTTTGCTGTTCCCCCGAATCGAGCCAGCGGTGATTACTGCGATCGTCGACCATGATGACCGTCTGCTGCTGCAGCACAACAGCGCATGGCGCAACAACGGCCTGTACTCGGTTTCGGCCGGATTCGTGGAGGCTGGCGAAAACCTGGAGCACGCATGCCGACGCGAAGCCAAAGAGGAAGTCGGCATCGAAATAGGCGAACTCAAATACCTCGGCTCCCAGCCGTGGCCGTTCCCCTCGTCTCTCATGATGGCGTTCAAAGGCGTGGCGGTCACCACCGACGTGCACGTGGACGGCGAGGAAACGTTGCAGGCGCGTTGGGTCACACGCGACGAATACATGAGCGAACTGGTTTCGGGACGTATGGAGGCTCCGGGCAAAGCCACGATCGCACGCTACATGATTGAGGAATGGCTCGGCCACGACCTGCCGTGACAAGACCTGTCATTAAAAGGTGGTATCGGCTGAGCCTGTCTTCGGGGCGGTTGCCGGGGGAGCTTGTTTAGGTATTCGTTTGGGCACTCGTCTGCGTATCATGCTGCATGGTATGTACCGTGAAGAGAGTGAATGAGGAAACCACATACATGTCTGATAGAAGTGGGCAGAACGATACGGACAACAGTTTCGCCGGCATCTCGTTTGAAGGGGTGAATGCCGTGCCGCCGCAGTCTGGTGAGAACGGCGATACGATCAATCTCGCCGACGTGGCCGATGTGTCCGAACAGGACGACGTGTCCAACGCCGCCACCGAGACCATGCCGCCGTTGAATTTCGCATCGGACCAGACCCAGCCGTTCCAGTCATTCCCGACGGCCGGTGCCGCCGAAACCACGCCTGCCGGAACTGTCCCCAACGGAGCTGTTCCCACTGGTGCCATTCCTACCGGTGACATGCCCTCATCCACGCCCGCTCCCGCCATTCCCGTGCTCACCATGCCGGTCGAAGGAGAAGCCGTCGTGGCCAAGAAACGCAAACTGCCGCTGATCATCACCGGAATCGTGCTCGCCGTGCTGGTGGTCGCCGCGATCGCCGGCTTCTTCACCGCACGCTGGTACTTCCAAGACAAGGCCGCGCCGGGCGTGACCTTCGGCGGAGCCAGTGTGGCCGGACAGACCGCCGACCAGCTGAAAAACACGGTGACGGCCGCCGTGAAGAACACCACCGTGAACATCAAGGACGGCAACGGCAACAACGCTTCCGGCAGCCTGAGCGACCTCGGCGTGAGCTACAACGTCGACAAGACGGTCACGGAACTGCTCGCCGCCAAGCACCAGACCAACGGCGCACTCGAATACATCAACGAAGTCAACCCGTTCGTCAAGAAGAACGTGCCGCTGAACGCCAAGTCCAACAAGCTGGCCCTCAGGACGTTCGTCACCGACAAATTCGTGCAGGACACCGACCGCGCGGTACCGTCCACCGCATCGTACGATGCCAACGCGCGCGCTTCGTCGCAGTGGAAGGCCGCGGCGGCAGGTCCCCGAAGGTGGACAACGTGATCGACGCGGTCGCCAAAGCCATCGCGAACCCGGGGCACAGCGGCAGCGTGACGATCACGTACGAAACCATCGACGTGCCGGTCGCACTGCCTGAAGCCCAAAACGTGGCCGACCAGGCAAACGCGCGACTGAACGCGCCGATCGTGCTGGACAACGGACAAGGCAAGACCTTCCAGATTCCAGCTGAAGTCGTGGCCTCATGGCTGAAAACCGATGCCGACCTCGAACACGGCACGCTTTCGCTGTCCTACGATGACAACGCCATCACCAACTACGTGCAGCAGCAGGTCCCAGCCCAGCTCAACCAGGACGCGGTCGACCAGGAAGACGCCGTCGACAACAGCGGCAAAGTGCTGGCCACCATCGTCAAAGGCGTGAACGGCGTGAAGGTCAAGAACATGGAGGCGCTCGCACCGAAGATCGGCGAAGCGCTCAAAAACGGCCAAGGCGCACCATTCCGGTGGACGGCGACGTGCAGAACTTCAAAACCGTGCAGAAGAAGAGCGAATACCGCATCGTGGTGGACCGCACCGCGCAAACCGCCACCGTGTACCACAACGACGAGGCCGTCAAGACCTTCCCGGTGTGCACGGGCACCACCGGCAAGCACGAAACCGACCTGGGCACCTTCTACATCTACCTCAAGTATCAGATCCAGGACATGACCGGCCTGAACGACGACGGCTCGCGCTACCTGTCCAAGGGTGTGAAGTGGGTAAGCTACTTCTACGGCGGCGAAGGCTTCCACACGGCAAGCTGGAACAATTACGGCATCGCCCACGGCGACCCGGCGCACTACGGCTCCCACGGCTGCGTGAACATGTACGAAGCCGATTCCAAGTGGATCTACGACAACTGTCCGGAAGGCACCATCGTGCAGGTAGTCGGCGCCATGCCATCCGGACCGGTACGCTGACCCGTTACGCGTGGCGCGGGTGCGCGGCGTTCGCATACGCCGTACAATGGGCGGCATGAGCGAAGCAAACGATAGCAAAGTGAACCTCGACGTGCCCGAGCACCTCGAATACTCCGACGAGCACGTGTGGGTGGATTCCTCCGTCGAACCCGCCATGGTGGGCGTTACCGAATACGCCACCGAACAGTTCGGCGAACTCGTGTACATCGATTTGCCTGAAGTTGGTACGCAGGTCGAAGCTGGCGACGAAGTGGCGGAATTCGAATCCTCCAAGGCGGTCACCGCGCTGGTCTCGCCGGTGGCTGGCACCATCCGCTACGTCAACAACGAGGCTGCGGACGATCCGAGCATTGTGACGGACGATCCGTACGGCGAGGGCTGGATTTTCAAGATCGAGCTTGAGGATGACGAGCCTGACCTGCTTAGCGCTGACGAGTATGCCAAGATTGTGGCTGACTGAATAGCACGGACGTCTAGTTTTAATTACGGCTGCGGCCGGCGGGTACGATGCGCGGCACACTCAAGGCCGTTCGGGCCGGGCTTACGGTCGCGCATCGTACCGCCGGCCGCAGCCTTTTTATGGGAAGTGCCTTGCGGGGCCCTGAAAGTTCCCTGATTTTCTCGGTGGCGTTACTGTTTGTTCGAACGCGACCTCTATAGTGGGCATATGAGTGAAATTCAGCCGTTGCCGCAGTTCCCGCCGCAGCGTGCGCCGCAGCACGACCAGCAGCGCGAACAGCAGCGTATGGGGGAGCGGATGGACGATTCTTGCGATGACATGCCCACCGTGCCGATTCCGGCACGCAAGGTGGTCACCACCTTCGACGCGGCCTCCAGACATGAGCGTCTTGAAGTCAAACCGCCGCTGACCAGGCTGTTCCGCCGCACGATCACCAAAGCATTCAGCGTCTGGCTGAAATTCTCGACCGCATTGGTACGGTCGCTCGACTGGTATCCACGTGTCGAACCCTACGTCGGCTATGGCACCGAACATTACTCCCGACTGATCTGCCGTACCGTATACGGCCCGTTCAAACGGCAGGCCGGCCGCCTGATTCGCGGCATCCGTGGCATGCTGATGGTGCCGTCCCCGCATACCAAAGTGCGGATCGCCATCGATGACGTGCCCATCGAAACAGTGCAGGTGGGTGCGTCGGAAGTATACGACGCGATCGACAGCAATCCTGATATTTCCAGCGAATTCGCGGCATCCGACGATGCCGGCTACCTCGACCTCGTGGCCGAGCATTCGCTCGAACCGGGCATCCACAACGTCTCGTACAAAGTGCGCAGCCGCAAGCCGGTCAACGCCAATCTTTTCACCATTCCCAGCGGCACCAAAGTGGGCGTGATCTCCGACGTGGACGACACCATCATGGTCACGCAGCGCCGCGTCTGATGAAGGCCGCCTACAATCTGCTGCTGCTCAACCCCCGCAAGAAGGTGCCGGTGGCCAGCATGAACCTGCTGTTCACCCGCATCGCGGACATGTTCCCGGACGCGCCGTTCTTCTACCTGTCCACGTCACCTTGGAACGTGGAAAGCTCGATCCGCCATTTCATCACGAACCACGGCTTCCCGGAAGGGCCGCTGCTGCTGCGCGACCTTGACCCGAGGCCGAAAACCTTCATTCCGTCGGGCGTGCAGCACAAGCTTGAATACGCCGAGCAGCTGATGGCGGATTTTCCCGATATGAAGTTCATTCTGATCGGCGACGACGGGCAGAAGGATCCGACCACATACGCCACGATCGCACGCCGCTACCCGGGGCGTGTGCTGGCGATCGGCATCCGGCAGCTGTCACCGCGCGAAGTGACCGGCAATTTCGGTTCCGTCGCCGGGCGCGTGGCCACGCAGCCGATGCCGGTCACCGACGTGCCGGTATTCACGGGAACGACCGGATCGAACATCATGAAAACCATGCTGCCGTACCTGCGCGCCACCCAAGCCGCGGATGGCGAAACCGACTGACGGCCCGGAATCCGGCAGCATGCATGGCTGCACGGTGCGGCTGCCGGAAGCATCGGCGCACATCGCCGTCGGAAAGTTAGGCGGCGCAGGCCGGTATAATCGCGTGCATGAGTGAATTTCGGGGCATGAACGACCCGTCCGCATCGGAGCAGGATGGGTTCGGCGCGATTCCGCGCGCGAAACGGGTGCCGAAGGAGCGCGTCTTCCATGGCGACACCTTCATCGATCAATACGAATGGCTGCGGGACAAGCAATCGCAGGATGTACGCGACTACGTGGCGGCACAGAACCGCTATTGCGAACAGCGTATGGCACCGCTCAAATCACTGCGGAAGACGTTGTTCGAGGAATTCAAATCGCATGTGCAGGAAACCGACATGTCCGTGCCGACGCGCATGGACGGCTACTGGTACTTCACCCGCACCATGCAGGGGCGGCAATACGCCACGCAATGCCGCGTGCCGATCCGCGGCGCGGACGATTGGGACCCGCCGACAGTGGAGGCCGGCGTGCCACTCGACGGCGAACAGGTGGTGTTCGATACGAACGTCGAAGCGGAAGGCCATGATTTCTTCCGCATCGGCGGCATGGACATTTCCAAGGACGGCCGCTGGATGCTGTACGGCACCGACACGAGCGGCGACGAACGCTACGATTTCCGCATCCGCGATCTTGAGACCGGCGACGAGCTGGAGGAGCGGTTCGAAGGCATCGGCGGAGCCTGCTTCACGCCGGACGCGCAATGGGTGTTCTATGTGCTGTTGGACGACGCGTGGCGTCCATACGCGGTGATGCGCCACCGCGTCGGCACCCCCGTGACCGATGACGTGGAGGTGTACCGCGAGGCGGATGAACGCTTCTGGGCGGGCATCGGATTGTCCTTCGACGAACGGAACATCGTGATCGGCACCGGGTCGAAAACCACCACCGAGGTGCTGATGCTGCCGGTGGACACCCCAGAGGGCTCGTTCCGGGCGTCATTCCGCGCGAAACCGACGTGGAATACGATGTGAGCTTCGCCTGCTTCGAAGGCGCGGGGGAGCATGGCGAGGATATTCCGCTCGCCGTGGTGTACCACACGCGTTGAATCCGAATTTCGAGATCGATGTGATCGATATGCGGACGCACGAGCCTCCATACCGGCTGGGCGAAGGCGTGCGCGTGGCGGTCGGATCGCCTTACGGCTGCGAGCACGGCGACGACGTGGAGCCGGGCGCTTCCTCCATGCCGATCGGCACCCCGTATTCGAATCCTTGCAATCCCGCCATTCTGCAGGGCGCGCACGGCTTGGGCATCGAGGGTATCTCGATCCATCGGCATTTCGTCGCATTGCAATACCGCGCGGAAAGCCTGCCGCACATCGCGGTGATGACGAAACGGGCCGCCGCCGAGGATTTCCTGGCCGGCCGGCCATGGCGGTTCACCGAACTGGTGCCGCACGCGCTGGAGGACGATTGGGACGTCGACGAATCCGTGGACGAGATCAACGAGGAACGCGCCGAGATCTGGGGCAAACTGGACGCGGCCGCCGCCGCGCAAGGCAAGGGATCGGCCGTGCATGGCGTCTCGCGTCGGGCGATGACGTCGTCGGACGGCGCCACCGCCGACCGCATGCCGGGGGAGACGCGCCGCCTGTATTCGATCGGCGTTGGTGGCAATCCTTCGTATGACGCGCCGCGCATGCGCTACTCGTTCGCCAGCTACACGCGCCCCGGCGAGCTGCATGACTACGATCCGGACACCGGCGAGGACCGTCTGCTCAAACGCGCCACCGTGCTGGGTGGTTTCGATCCGCGCGACTACATGGAACGCCGGGTGTGGGTCACCGCGCGCGACGGCGAACGCATCCCCGTCTCGCTGGTATGGCGGCGTGACGTGCCGACCTGCGATTCCGCCATGTTCATCACCGGCTACGGCGCGTACGAGATCAGCTCCGATCCGGGATTCGCGGTGTCACGCATCAGCATGCTCGACCGCGGCGTGCTGTACGCCGTGCCGCACATCCGCGGCGGCGGCGAAATGGGACGCGCCTGGTACGAGCAGGGGCACCTGCTCAACAAGAAGCATTCGTTTGAGGATTTCATCGACGCCACGCGCGCGCTGCAACGCGCCGGACTGGCCTCGCCGCTGCGTACGGTGGCGAACGGCGGCTCGGCGGGCGGCCTATTGATGGGGGCGGTCGCCAACATGGCTCCGGAATGCTATGCGGGCGTGGAGGCGGATGTGCCGTTCGTGGACGCGCTGACCTCGATCCTTGATCCTTCGCTGCCGCTGACCGTCACCGAATGGGACGAGTGGGGCGATCCGCTGCACGACGCGGATGTGTACGCGTATATGAAGTCGTACACGCCATACGAGAATGCGCCAGATAGTGAAAATGACGAAAGAACTGCCGTTTTTCCGAAAATTTTCATTACCACATCCATGAACGACACCCGCGTGCTGTATGTGGAGCCAATGAAATGGCTGGCCCGGCTGCAGCATGCCGGTGTGGACGCCGTGGCGAAAATCGAGGTGGAGGCCGGGCATGGCGGCACATCCGGACGGTACAAGCAGTGGGAGGAAGTCTCGTACGAGAACGCCTGGTGCCTGTCGGTGATGGGCATCGGCAGCTGACTGGCCGCCGACTGCCGGAATGGGCTGTCCATTTGCTGAGCGGTTTTGGTCCGCCTGATGAATCACTGACTAGAGTCGCGAGCTATGAGTGATTCTGCAAAGAAGTACACCATCGCCGTCATTCCGGGCGATGGCATTGGCAAGGAAGTGACTCCGTGGGCTCAGAAGGCTCTGGAGAAGGCGGCCGAAGGCGTCGCCGAATTCGATTACGAGCATTTCGATCTCGGTGCCGAACGTTACCTGCGCGACGGCGCGATCCTGCCGGAAGAAGAAGAGGACCGCATCAAGAAGACCGATGCGATTCTGCTGGGCGCCGTCGGCGATCCGCGCATCAAGGCGGGCATTCTGGAACGCGGCCTGCTGCTCAAGCTCCGCTTCGACCTGGACCAGTACGTGAACCTGCGTCCGTCCAAGCTGTACAAGGGTGTCACGTCGCCGCTCGCCAACCCGGGTGACATCGACTTCGTCGTGGTGCGTGAAGGCACCGAAGGCCTGTACTGCGGTGCCGGCGGCGCGGTGCGCCGTGGCACCCCGAACGAGGTGGCCACCGAAGTCTCCATCAACACCGCCTACGGCGTGGAGCGCGTGGTGCGTTACGCCTTCCAACTGGCCATGAAGCGCAGGAAGCACGTGACCCTCGTGCACAAGAAGAACGTGCTGGTCAACGCCGGCGACATGTGGCAGCGCATCGTCAACAAGGTGGCCGAGGAATACCCGGAGGTCTCCCACGACTACCTGCACATCGACGCGACCACCATCTTCATGGTGTCCAACCCGTCCCGCTTCGACGTGATCCTGACCGACAACCTCTTCGGCGACATCATCACCGACGAGGCCGGTGCGGTGGTCGGTGGCGTCGGCTACTCCGCTTCGGGCTGCATCAACGCGTCCAACGAGTATCCGTCCATGTTCGAGCCGATCCACGGTTCCGCTCCGGACATCGCCGGCCAGAACAAGGCCAATCCGACCGCGGCCATCCTGTCCGCCGCCATGCTGCTCGAGCATCTCGGATTCGACGACGCCGCCAAGAAGATCCATACCGCCGTGGAAGCCGACATCGAGGAGCTCGGCTCCACCACGCGTTCCACCGACGAGGTCGGTCGCGACATTCTGGCGCGCATGTGAGACGACATATAAAGATATGTGACGGCATGTGACGGTTCGAAAAGCCGAGAAATCGGCTGATTCCGACTTCCGTCCCATCCTTTGAGACGCCCACCGAAAAGGGTTTTTCCCGAATCGGCGGGCGTCTTCGCATATTCGGGGATTTTTCAGGGGCCGCCTAAGGTGGAATCGGGTGGAAATGGGCAAACTTTGGGATATTGTTGAGACATGAGTGATAACAACGCCGATTTCAACGGCACCGGCCAAATCAACAATCCAACGTCGGATAACGCAGCCCAGGCCGACTACAACCAACCGTACATTCCACAACAGAACGATGCGCAGATGAACCATCCGGAGTCGCAGCCGGAAACCCCCGCATACGATCAGAACTCCGCCGCATACACTCAGCCCGCTCAGCCGGCCGAGCCTGCCGTTCCGGCGTACGATCCGAACGCTTCCGCATACAGCCAGTATGGCCAGGCCGCTCAGCCGTCATACGGTCAGCCGGCGACTCCGGCCCCGGCATACGGTACGGCTCCCGTCTATACCCAGCCGGCTCAGCCGGCCACGCCCGCTGCTCCGGTATATGATCCGAACGCCGCATCGTACAACCAGTACGGTCAGTATGGCCAGCCGTCCCAGCCTGCCCAATCTGCGCAGCCGTCGTACGGTCAGCCGGCAGCCCCGGCGTATGACCCCAACAACGCTTACGCCCAGCCGGATTACAACCAAGCGAACTACGGACAGCAGGGCTACGCGGCCCCGTCTTACAACCAATCCGCCTACACCCAGCCTGCCTACGCGCAGCAGCCGGCATACGGCCAGCCCGTCGCACCGGCCGGATACGCCCAGAAGTCGAAACTGGCAGCCGGTCTGCTTGGCATCTTCCTGGGCTGCTTCGGCGTGCACAACTTCTACTTGGGCAACACCGGCAAGGCCGTGGCACAGCTGCTGCTGACCGTCATCGGCTGGATTCTCATCATCGGCCCAGCCGTCGCAGGCATCTGGGGACTGGTGGAAGGCATCCTGATTCTGTGCTCTCACTACGGCTCGCAATGGCACCGTGACGCTCAAGGCGTCGAACTGCAGGATTGATGACTCGAGGACTTTACAAACAGCCGGGCGGCAAACTCGTTGGAGTGACTGTCCGGCTTTCTCATGCCGATTCGGATTACGCCGATTCGGATTACGCCGATTCGGACTATATTGATTCGGCTCATACGAATGCCGTGAAAACGGTTCCATACGCTGGGCCGGCTGCATCATCGACTGTTATCGAATGCCATATCGACGGCGATTTCTTCCTCGACGGGGACGATGCCGGAACGCGGAATCTCTTGCATTCCATGGAATGTGCGCTGGAACAGTGCGCGGCCCGTTGCCTCAGCGGTTCGATGGTTTCCGAACGTGACGTGACCGCCGCCGTCGAACGGACGATGCTGCACCATCCGGACGTGCGCATCGTCGGCATGGGCGCGCGTGGCATCGCCATCGCCTTTCAACGTGCGATTGACGGCATCGATGGCGCCGATGGCATTGCCGGTATCGGCGGTAATGATGTTACGAAAGTGGAACCACGCGACGACCTGCGCATTCGGCGGCATACCAGCCCAATGGAAACCGCAGAAACCGCGGAAATCGCAAAAACATTGAAAACGCTGGAACCGCGGAAAGTGACGAAAACGCTGGAACCGTTGGAACCGGCGACATCGCCGAAACCGGCAATTGGGCGGAATACGCGCGACGCTGGCACGCACTCAAACCGAACATCGTGCACGACGACCCCCGCAAACCGCAGGAACAAATGGACCTCGACGCGAATGGGCACGCGAAGTGGCTGCCGGAACCCGCGAACCCACCCTGCGTTTCTGGGAATGGGCCGAGCCGGCCGTGGTCATCGGCAGATTCCAGTCGCTCGAAGACGAAGTCAACGTGCACACCGCGCAAGACGAAGGATTCCACATAGTCCGCCGCTGCACCGGCGGGGGAGCGATGTTCATCGAACCAGGCAACACCATCACGTACTCGCTGTACGCCCCGCTCGACTTCGCCCACGGCATGAGCGTCGAGGAATCCTACGAACTCTGCGACTACTGGCTCGTCGAAGCGTTACGTGCCCTCGGCCTCAACGTACGATTCGCCGGACTCAACGACATCGCCACACAATACGGCAAACTCGGCGGCGCCGCGCAACGCCGGTTCGCGCCCACCCACGGCGGACCCGGCGCGATTCTGCACCACGTCACGCTCGCCTACGACATCGACGCGGAAAAGATGACCCGCGTGTTGAACATCTCACGAGAGAAAATGTCCGACAAAGCGGTGAAATCAGCGGCAAAACATGTCGATCCCATGCGCTCTCAAACCGGCATGGGCCGAGACGAGGTAGTGGCGCGACTGGTCAACGCCGCCGTTCGAGTTACAATGTAGCCCGAATGGTCGATGGTGCCCGACTTAACGAGCGTTGGCATGGATGTCGACAACGGAAAACGCAGAAGCACGTCGGAACGGAGGCACGTCGATGGTCACCCCGAATGGAACCAACGGAATCAATGGTTTTGGTGGTTTCGACGATGAGCGTGAGACGTTGCTGCACACCGCGCTGTTCAAGCAGGTTTCGTCCGAAGAAGCCCGGGAACTGCTGCCGTATCTGCAGCATGCCGAATACGACAAGGGCGATTTCATCTTCCGCGAGGGAGACACCGACCATCGCATGTATCTGCTGGAGGAAGGCCGCGTCAAACTGACCAGACAATCCTCCGACAAGCGCGTGCAGCTGCTGAGCATCCACGCGTACGGCGAAGTGCTGGGCGAGATTCCGGTGTTCGATCCGCATGGCGGACCGCGTACCGCTTCGGCGGTGGCGATGACCAACGGCACGCGTGTGGTCTGGCTGGAACATGACGCGCTGTTCGACTGGCTCGACGAACATCCGCGCGTGGCCGTGGACATGCTGCAGGTATTGGCGCACCGCATGCGCAGCAACAACGAACGCATCTGCGATCTGGTGTTCATGGACGTTCCCGGACGACTCGCCAAAACACTGCTCAATCTGGCATCACGATTCGGCGAACCGGTCGAAGCCGGCCTGAAGGTGCCACACGATCTGACACAGGAGGAGATGGCGCAGCTCGTCGGATCCTCACGCGAAACGGTGAACAAGGCGTTGATGGATTTCGCTAACCGCGGATGGATCGCCAGGGAAGGCCGGTCCATCATCATCTACCAGCCGGGCATGCTGATTCGCCGATCAAGACGATGACATTCGGCTGGTTTTCGGCTGATTTCCAACTTTTCCTAAGAAATTGTCTGTTTTGTGAGAAACCCGTGACGGCTTCCGGCACATGCGTTGGCGGGCATGTGTTTAGTAGACCCGCCACTTTAGAATGGGCGTCATGCCCAAGAAGAAGACCCTTACCGTTCAACGTGTGCTCGCATTGGTAATCGCATACATCACGTTATGCGTGGGCGGCGGCGTTGTGACGAGTATTTTCTTTATGCCCGCTGTGTTCGCCGCCAATAACGCGGCCAAAGCCGTCATTCCGTCCCTTGCGGTCGAAGGCATCGATTTCGATGTGACCTCGCTCCCGCAACGCTCGACGATGTATTTCAACGACGGCAAGACCGCTTTCGCGGAATTCTATACGCAGAACCGCGAGGTCGTGCCGCTGAAGAAAATCTCCAAAGCCATGCAGCAGGCCGTCGTGGCCCGTGAAGACAAGCGCTTCTTCGAACATACCGGCGTGGACGTGCAGGGCGTGTTCCGAGCGTTCTTCCAAACCTACGTCAGAGGCGGCGACCAGCAGGGCGGTTCCACGCTGACGCAGCAGTACGTCAAGAACGTGCTGTCCACCCAAGCCCGTGAAGACGACGATCCGATCGCCGAATACCATGCGACGGAAGACACCGTGGCACGCAAGCTGCGCGAGATGCTGATCTCGGTGCAGATCGAAAAGAAATACTCCAAAGCCGAGATTCTGCAGGGCTACCTTAACATCGCGCAGTTCGGCCGCAACAACCTGTGCGGCGTGGAAATGGCCGCCAAACGCTACTTCAATGTCTCCGCTTCGGAACTGAACGTCATCCAGGCGGCGACCATCGCGGCAATCACCAAGAATCCGCAGAACTTCGATCCTTCCGTGGAAGCCAACCAGAAGGAAGCCGAACACCAGCGCAACATCGTGCTGCAGCTGATGCACGACCAGGGCTACATCACCTCCGAAAAGGAATTCAAAGACGCCATCAACACGCCGTTGAAGGACACGCTGAACCTGCAGGACGTGAGCTCCGGATGCCAGTCGGCCATTGAAAACACCGGCTTCTTCTGCTCGTACGTGGTCAACCAGATCCTGAAGAACAAGGCGTTCGGCAAGGACGACGAGGCTCGCGAGAAGCTGCTGAAGGAAGGCGGTCTGAAGATCGTCACCACGCTCGACCGCAACGCCAACAACGCGGCCATGCAGGCGGCGAACAGCACCGTGCCGGCCACAGACCCGTCCGGATTCGAAGTGATGATAGCGGCCGTGAAGCCGGGCACCGGTGAAATCCTGTCGTTCGGTATCAACCGAACCTACGATGCCACGGATGACGCCCGAACGGACGAGACCAAGACCTCCATGAACTACATGGTCGATCAGGAGGACGGCGGCGGTATGGGCTTCAACGTCGGCTCCACCTGGAAGCCCATCAACATGGTGGCGTGGATGCAGAAAGGCCACTCCATCAACGAGTCGCTCGTCACATCCACCGTCTACGACACGTCGAAGTTCAACTGCAACGGCTACGGTTTCGTCGGCCCGTGGAGGGTGCAGAATTCCGGCGGCGGCACCACCTCTCCGGAAAGCCCGCTGCAGGGTCTGATCAAGTCGCACAACACCACGCAGGCCTCGATGGCGTCGAACATCGGTCTGTGCGCGATCGCCGACGCGGCCAAGGAGATGGGCTACCACAACGCCATCTCCAACGCGTCCGACATCTACTCCGCTAACTCGTTCCAGCCGCCAATGACCATCGGTACGGTGCAGGTGTCGCCGTTGACCATGGCCAACGTGTACGCCACCATGGGCGCCAACGGCGTGGAATGCACTCCGATCGCCATCACCAAGGTGACCGACCGCAGTGGCAGCAAGGTGAAAGTGCCGTCCGCGAACTGCCATCAGGCCATCGACCCGGACATCGCGCAGACCGTGTCCTACGCGCTGAACCAAGGTGTCGTGCAGCCTGGCGGCGAAGCGTCGACCACGCAGCTCGACAACAATCGCAAGACCTTCGCCAAGACCGGTACCAACGAGAACACGGTGATGACCACCGCAGGTTTCGTGCCGAACCAGGTCGCGGCGTTCGTCGCGGTCGCCGACGCGCAGGACCCGATCAACAACACCTCGACAACAAGACCATCAACGGCGTGTACCGCCCGTCTTGGTACGGCATGTACATCGCAACGCCGGCGTGGAAGCAGTTCATGAACACGTATCTTGCCGCCATCAACGCGCCGATCGACAACGATTACGGAAAGGGTGCCGACAAGTACACGGTTTCGAAGGGCGCCACCAGAACATACAACCAGTACCAATACCAGCGCCAGCAGAACAGTCAGCAGCAAAGCCAGCAGCAGACCAACCAAGGCCAGCAGCAGCAATCGCAGCAACAGCCTGCTGAGCAGCAAAGTGACCAGCAGCATCAATAGTTGCGATTGTCGGCTATTCATGCCGACTGCCCGCATTGACTGACCGCACTGACTGCCCACGTCACCGGAGCGTAAATCGCATGGCAAAGTGAACAGTCCATGAACGCCCGCCCCAACCGGCGGCGTTCTGCTTACAATGCAATCGGTACCATGCCCGTCGCGTGGGAACGCGGTGCGGATATCGACGATTCAGGCGATACCAACGATTCATAAGAGAGATGACAATGAGCGAAGACAAGAAGAACGGCAAGCAGAACAAGACGGTCAAACCGTTCGATCCGATGACGTTGCGTGGCGTCACCGTGCGCAACCGCATCTGGCTGCCGCCAATGGACACGTATTCCGCATTGGCGCAGGACGGCAAGCCCACGCCATTCCACTACCAGCATTACGTTTCGCGTGCGATGGGCGGCTTCGGCATGATCATCATGGAAGCGACCGCCGTCGCGCCGGAAGGCCGCATTTCGCCGTGCGATCTGGGATTGTGGGATGACGGACAGATGGACGCATGGCGTTGGATCGTGGCCGACGCGAAGGCAGCGGGTGCCACGATGGCGGTGCAGCTCAACCACGCCGGACGCAAGGGTTCCACCGGCTGCCACGCGATCGGTTTCGATGGACAGAGCGTGCCGGAAGAGCAAGGCGGATGGCGGACGGTTTGCCCAAGCGCCAACGCATACGGTTCCCTGGCTTGTCCGCGCGCGCTGAGCGTCGATGAGATCCACACCATCGTGGACCAGTTCCGCGACGCCGCCTGGCGTGCCATGAACATCGGCTTCGACGCGGTGGAAGTCCATGCCGCGCACGGCTACCTGCTGTCGCAGTTCCTCGACCCTCTCATCAACGAGCGTGACGACGAGTACGGCGGATCGTTCGACAATCGCGTCCGCATGCTGGTCGAAGTCGTGGATGCGATTCGTTCCGTCGTGCCCGACACCATGCCGGTGCTGGTGCGCGTCTCCGCCACCGATTGGGCCGCAGGCGGTTGGGACCTTGACCAGACCGTCGAACTGGCTAAGATTCTGAAGGCCCACGGCGTGGACCTGATCGACGTGTCCACCGGCGGATTGATTCCCGACGTGACCATTCCGGTGAAGCCCGACTACCAAGTGCCGTTCGCCGAACAGGTGCGCAGTCGCGCGGCATTCCCACCACCGCAGTCGGGCTCATCACCAAGCCGAAGCAGGCGAAGAAGATTCTGAAGTCGGGCGCCGCCGACGCCGTGGAAATCGGCCGCGCCGCCCTGCGCGACCCGTATTGGCCGCTCCGTGCCGCCCACAAACTGGACGTGCCGGTCGAGGAAGCCCCCTACCAGCCGCCATACCTCCGCGGCGCCTTCCGCTGACCCTTCCCCTCCCTTCTTCCTCTTTTTTATTGCGAAAAGTAGCCACAACCCAACGCAACATAACAAAAAAACGAGTGGGAGGGCGGGCGTCCTGTTCACGACCGTAAGCTTGGCCGAACGGCCTTGAGTGTGTCGTGAACAG
>ENA-OQBU01000089-OQBU01000089.1-human-gut-metagenome-genome-assembly--contig:-NODE-89-length-26247-cov-4.357695_pt1 | contig 26247 bp, 24 predicted proteins | sample MGYA00242492_ERZ504566 | MGnify/ENA primary metagenome ERZ504566 (study PRJEB26092, sample SAMD00036261) | human gut metagenome | host: Homo sapiens | study: EMG produced TPA metagenomics assembly of...
TGCGTTCCTGCACGATCTTCCATGCATCGAGCGCGTCTTCCCTGGTTTGTATGGTCCCATACGATGGCTCGCCGGTGAGATCATACCCAGTTCAGGCTGTTCGGTGACCGTATTGAAATACCATTGCTTTTCCATATCACTCCTTACGAAGCGTGTAACGAAACAATAGTTCGTCGCTGTTTTATTCGCGGAACGCGTTGGTGATCGGCAAGCGGCGGTCACGACCGAACGCCAATGCCGTCACTTTCGGACCAAGCGGGTACTGACGTCGCTTCCACTCGGCGCGATCGACCAGTCGCATGACCGTGTCGACGGTGGTCTCATCGAAGCCGTCGGCCAGAAGATCCTCGCGACCATGCGCATGTTCAATGTACATTGCCAACACCTGATCGAGCAGCTCATATTCCGGCAGCGAATCGGAGTCTTTCTGCCCCGGGCGAAGTTCGGCGGATGGAGCCTTTTCAATCGAATTGACGGGGAATCATCACGCCGTCCGGCAACGGCGTTCCCGCAGACCCCTGCTCGTTGCCCACGATATGCAGTCCGCCAATGCCCATGCCTTCGGCGGCAGCCTTGTTGCGCCAGCGGGAGATCTCCCACACACGGGTCTTGAGCAGATCCTTGATCGGAGCGTATCCGCCGACCGCATCGCCGTAAATCGTGGAATAGCCGCAGGCAAGCTCCGACTTGTTGCCCGTGGCGACAGCCAGAAGCCCCTTGGAATTCGAATATGCCATGACAATCACACCGCGAATACGCGCCTGCAGGTTCTCAGCGGCCACACCTTCAAGATCGAGCTGCTTCTGGAAGGAGACGAACAGCGGTTCGATGGGCTGAATGTCGTAGTGCGCTCCAATATTCTTCGCCAGATCGGCGGCATCATCCTTCGAACCGTCAGACGAGTACATGCTCGGCATGGAAATGCCATGCACGTTGGCTCCTCCCACGGCATCAGCAGCCATGGCAGCCACCAATGCGGAGTCAATACCTCCAGACAAGCCCAAGCACACGCCCTTGAAATGGTTCTTGGCCATGTAATCCTTCAAGCCCAGCACACAAGCGGTATACACTTCCTCATCCGGATCAGGCTTGGCTGCGATAGATCCAGCTTTCTGGCGTTCGGCAGTGATGTCGAGGTCGAAGAAGCTCAGATCCTCCATGAACATCGGCGAACGTTCCAGCAGTGTACCGTCAGCATCAACCACGAAACTGCCACCGTCAAACACCAGATCGTCCTGACCACCCACCTGATTGAGGTAGATCATCGGCGCGTTCACTTCAGCCGCACGGCGTACCGCAAGATCGAGTCGAGTATCAGTCTTACCCTCCTCATACGGAGAACCGTTCATGGTAAGCAGCAAATCAATATGCTGCTCGGCAAGTTCTGCCACAGGACCGCCATCCTGCCAGATATCCTCGCAAATAGCCACACCAATACGCGCGCCATTCACATCAAGCACCATGGACTTATTGCCAGGACTGAAAATGCGGAATTCGTCAAACACACCGTAGTTGGGCAGGAAGTGCTTGTCATAGCCGGCCCAAACCACGCCATCATGCAATACAACAAGTCGATTACGCGGCTTAGACGTTTCACGATCAGTGCCGACCGTGCCAACCACCACAAACAGGTCGCCAAGCCCATCGGCAGCCAGTTCGGTGGCAAGCCAGTTGGCTTTGTTCCACGCGGCTTTGCGGAAGGTGGCCCGCAGGGCGAGGTCTTCGATGGGATATCCGGTCAATGTCATTTCCGGGAATACGACGACTTGCGCGCTGTTGCGCGGCGCGGCGGACGTATCGCATGATCTTACCGGCGTTGGAATCAAGGTCTCCGACGCAGGTGTCGATTTGAGCGAGTGCGAAGCGAATGTCTGTCATAGCTGCCTAACCTACCGTTGATTTGTTGAACGTTTTTATTTTCTTACGATCGCGAATTGAAAGCGGACCGCACGCGTGTCACGAAAGTTCGTTGAGCACCGTCAGCGCCGCGTTGGCGTAGAATTCCACGCCGGCCTGCAGTGATTCATCCAGACCGACGAAATGCGGGCTATGCCAATCGGGGCAGCCTTTCTCGCCATTGGAACCGATGAAGGCGAACACCGGCATGGTGACGGGCATGAAATCGCAGAAATCCTCCCCCGCCATCGAAGGATGGATTGGCTCGAGCTGCGCATAGTCGCGCACGTTGTCAGCGACGATTTTGGATAGTTCCATGTCGGAGACGAGCGGATTCTGAAAGTCATCCCAGTCGATGTCTGTGGTAATGCCGTAGCCCGCGGCGATGGATTGGACCTGCTGCTTGAAGCGTTTCTCGACCAGTTCGCCGTCGGACTTATGGAAGTAGCGTACGGTTCCTTGGAAGCTGGCCTTGTCCGGCACGACATTCCACACGTGGCCGCCGTGCAGTTCGGTGATGGACAGCACGAGCGGATGGAATGGTGAGACATTGCGGCTGACGATGGTCTGCAAGGCGAGAATCATTGTGGCGAGCGCCTCGATAGGACCAGTGCCCTTGTGTGGATATCCGGCATGTGAGCCGGCGGCATGCAGAGTAACGTGGAATTTCACGCAGCCGGCCATCATCGGGTCGGGGCCTACGGCGATCTGTCCGGGCGCATAATTCGGATTGTTGTGGGCGCCGATGGCGGCGGATACGTCGGCGAGCAACCCCGCATCGACCATAGCTTTCGCGCCGAGACCGAGCTCCTCGGCAGGCTGGAACAGCAGTTTAATGGAGCCTTTGATGCGCTTGCGGCGTTTTGCGAGCCAGAATGCGGCTCCGAGCATGTAAGACATGTGCAGGTCGTGGCCGCAACCGTGCATCACACCGTCGTTGACGGACGAGAACGGCAGGCCAGTATCCTCTTGGATGGGCAGACCGTCGATATCGGCGCGCAATGCGATGCGCGGGCCTGGTTGCTCGCCGCGGATCAGGCCGACCACGCCGGTTTCAAGCGGGTTGTTGAGCACTTCGATGTCGTGCGCGCGTAGCAGTTTCTCGATATAGGCACTTGTCTCGTATTCCTTGAAACTGCGCTCGGGATGTGCGTGCAGATAATGACGGATCTCGATGATCTCCGGCGTGATCTCAATATGTTCGCTCATGGTTGACGATTGTAGGCGCAACCGGACGTTTTTCCTATTTTCGTGTTCGTTTTTCGTGCCGACAATGGCGTTTTCCGCAGTTTTTCCCCGTAAGCTGGATGACGTTTTGAACGGATTCACGGGGAGATCGGCATGTCATCGGACATCAAGGCTGCGTTTTTCGATATCGACGGCACTTTGACGAGTTTCGTCACGCATGTGGTGCCGCGATCCACCATCGACGCATTGCATGCGTTGCAGAAAAAAAGACGTGAAGGTGTTCATCTGTTCGGGGCGCGCACCCTCCTATATGGGTGTGGTGCTTGACACCATTCCCGTCGAATTTGATGGCATTGTTGGCCTTAACGGCCAGTTCTGCACAACACGCGACGGCCTCGATTACCGTCATCCAATCGATCTGCACGATGTGGAGATCATCACCGACTGGCTGCAATCGCATACCGATGTCGTCGCCAATTACGCGGAAAGCAACTACGGGTATTTCAATCGCATCAACGCCTCTTTGGAACGTACGTGGAACAGCCTTGGCAAAACCGCGCCGAAAATCGACATATGCAATCCGCAGCAACGTATAGGAAACCATCGCACATTCCAGATCAGCCCATATGTGGATAAGGCAACGGAAGCGGAAATCGCCGGCATGTGCGGCAACGTGCGCGGTGTGAGGTGGCATCCCGACTTCACCGACCTGATTCCTGCGGATGGCGGCAAGGCGGTCGGCATGCAAGTCGTGCTTGAGCATTTTGGTTGGTCGAGGGACAATGCGATCGCGTTCGGCGATGGCGGCAACGACGTGGATATGCTACGTTTCGCCGGCATAGGCGTGGCTATGGGCAACGCCACTGACGAACCGAAGACCGTAGCCGATTACGTCACCGACAGTGTCGACGATGCCGGAATCTCGAATGCATTGCATCATTTTGAAATTCTGTAGAAAAGGTTTTTAAGAGTTTTCTTGCGATTTTATAAGACGGTTTTCGCGAATTTCTGCGTTTTTCATGCCCTTTATAAGTATTTTCAATAAGTGAACGCCGTGTTGCCGTCGATGGTTCCTCTATATTGGTCAATCGTTGGGTCCGCCGCGTGGCAAACGGGCGGCCCGTATAGCGAATTGAGAGAGGAACTCAACCATGCGTAACAAGAAGCTTCTCGGCGCGCTGCTCGCCGTCACCACGCTCGCGACCTTCGGTCTGGCCGGCTGCGGCGACTCTGGCTCCAACGGCGCCGCCTCCAAGGAGGATGACAAGACCATCACCGTGGCGGCCTCCCCGACCCCGCACGCGGAAATCCTAAACAAGGCCGTCAAGCCGCTCGTCGAGAAAGACGGTTATAAGCTCGAAGTCAAGGAGTTCACCGATTACGTTCAGCCGAACACCGCCACCGAGGATGGTGAAGTGGACGCCAACTACTTCCAGCACAAGCCGTACCTCGACAACTTCAACAAGGAGAAGGGCACGCATCTGGTGTCCGTGGAAGGTGTCCACTTCGAGCCATTCGGCCTATACCCTGGCAAGACCAAGGATTTGCAGAATCTGCAGGATGGCGCCACCGTGGCCGTGCCGAACGACGCCACCAACGAGGCCCGTGCGCTTCTGCTGCTGCAGGATGCCGGTCTGATCAAGCTGAAGAATCCGAAGGACATCAACGCCACTCCGAAGGACGTCACCTCCAATCCGAAGAATCTGAAGTTCAAGGAGCTTGAGGCCGCCGTGGTTCCGACCGTCATCAAGGATGTCGACATCGCGGCACTGAACGGAAACTACGCCATTCAAGCCGGCTTCGACCCGACCAAGGACACACTGGTCACCGAAAAGGCCGACGGCCTGGCCGCGAAAACCTACCAGAACATCCTCGTGGTGAAGGAAGGCAACGAGAACACCGCCAAGACCAAGGAGCTCAAGAAGGCTTTGAAGTCCGACGAGGTGCGCGACTACATCAACAAGAACTACAAGGGCGCTGTGGTGCCGGTCTTCTAAGACCCGCTTCGGCTGCAAGAATTCAATGCCGCAGGTATACTACCCTGCGGCATTCTTATTATGGAACATCAATAGGAACAGGACATTATGACGATTCAGATCGACCATCTGCACAAAAGCTATGGCAGTGGCGCCGAGGCGCATGAGGTGCTGCACGACATCAACCTGACCATCGATTCGGGTGAAGTCTTCGGCATCCTCGGCTCCTCCGGCGCGGGCAAGTCCACGTTGGTGCGCTGCATCAATCTGTTGGAACGTCCCACTTCCGGCAAAGTGCGCGTCGATGGTGAGGACATCACCGATGCGAAAGGCAAGGAGCTGGCGGACGTGCGTGCCGGAATCGGCATGATCTTCCAGAATTTCAGCCTGTTCCAGCAGCGCACCGTGCTGCGCAACGTCACGTTCCCACTGGAGCTCAACCATACGCCGAAAAACAAGCGCGAGGAGCGTGCCCGCTATCTGCTTGACCTGGTTGGATTGGCCGATCTGGCCGACCGTTATCCGAGCCAGCTGTCCGGCGGCCAACAGCAGCGCGTGGCCATCGCACGCGCGTTGGCCAACAATCCGTCCATCATGCTGTGCGACGAGGCCACCAGCGCACTCGACTCCACCACGACTGCGCAGATCCTTGACCTGCTGCGCCGCATCAACCGCGAGCTCAACGTGACGCTGGTCATCATCACGCATTCGTTGTCCGTGGCACGCAACATCTGCGACCGTGTGGCCATGATTGATGGCGGACGCATCGTGGAGATGGGCGATACGGAGGAATTGTTCTCCAATCCGCAAAGCGACATTCTGAAAACACTGATCACCGATGCGAAAGTGGAGAACCATCGCCATAAGCATGATTCCGCTTCGTCCGATGAGCAGACGGACTCGCCGACCAAGGAAGAGGTGAAGTGAAATGGGACAGATTATCTCGCAATTCATCGCCGATTATGGCGAACTGCTGGTCGAGGGAGTACGTGACACGATCATCATGACCGCGGTAGCGACGCTACTCGCGTATGTGATCGGCCTACCTGTGGGCGTACTGCTCATCACCTCAGCAAAGAAGGGCATCCGCCCGAATGCGACACTCAACACCGTGCTCGGCTGGATCGTGAACATCGTGCGTTCCGTACCATTCATCATTCTTCTGGTGGCCATCATCCCGTTGACCCGACTGATTGTCGGCACTTCGCTCGGCGTGCCGGGAGCCATCGTGCCGCTGGTCATCACCGCGGCGCCGTTCGTGGCACGCGTGGTGGAGCAGTCGCTCGCCGAAGTGGACGGAAGTCTGGTGGAGGCCGCGCAAAGCTTCGGTGCCAGCAATCTGCAGATCGTGTTCAAAGTGCTGCTGTTCGAAAGCCTGCCGTCGCTGGTGCGCGGCGCAGCACTGACGTTCATCACCCTGTTCGGCTTCTCCGCCATGGCCGGCACCGTCGGCGCAGGCGGTTTGGGCGATATCGCCATCCGCTACGGCTACCAGCGTTACCAGTACGACGTGATGACCGTGGCCGTGATTCTGTGCGTCATCCTCGTACAGATCGTGCAGACCATCGGCGACGTGGCGTCCGACCACATCGACCATCACGAGCGCTAAACCGACGCTTTCATGCTCCTATATGCAAGAATCGGGTCTGAATAATTGCGTTCGGATCCGATTCTTGTATGCGAAGACACTGCTACGTGGTGCGCTTACTTGTTGAGTTCAACAACTCAATCTATGATATAACCTGTTTTTACTCCGCATTTCCCCGACTCGATGGGAGATGATGGGATTCACGGCAAGGGCACTCTACCATGCACCGAAATTCAAGTCAGAAACCAATCAGTATCCGGCTTTAATGGCGGTGATGGTCAGCTCGCCAGGTTCGTGTACCCGAGCGCCGTGAAAAACTTGGATATGCAGGGGTGCACAGTGGTCTCGCTCGGTCCGAGCCGTTTGGCGATATCTTGTTTAGTGGCGCCTAGACAAGAAGGAACAATCCCACTGCCATGTCAGGTATGGTAATCTCAAAACACCGTATAACCTCGAACCATCCAGAACATCGATAAACTACTTCAAAGACAAAAGAGGCGCGGCACGATTGCAGGGGCATTGATGACAGGAACACTACCAAAACAGCATAAAGCGGCGCGCATTATCGAGCATATCGTCCTTGTACTCGCACTGGTCTGGGCCGGCGGCTGTACCCTCATATGGACGCAAATAGACATGCCCCACAGCATCGTGAACACGACATCCTCTGACGGCACCTGCGAAGTGGCCATCGGCGAACTGGGCTCGCCCATGTTCTTCGGCCCAAGCACCATCACGATCAAAGTCTCCTGGGACACCGATTCCAACATCATCGGAGCCGAGAACGTCACAGAAATCAAGACGGACCTGCACAACGACGGCAAATCATTGGACTCGGACAACTTCACCGTAACCTGGCACGGCAACATCCCAACCGTCACCACCCATGGCGAGGAACAGTCGGACCAGAGCTACACGTTCAACTGGAAATAACCACCCCGGACATCGCGCCTCTCCGAGAATAGTCCTCACGGCCGAGCAGATCCCACAGGGGCATAAGCATGAAAATCATGACTACCATCATCATGCGCGCCTCCGATGATAATCGTGGTCAGCTGTTTTTGGCCTTATTCCAAGGTTTTCAATTTTTGGGAAACCTGCCGATCAGTCTCGTCTTCCACGAGGCACCTACAGGCACCCAAAAATAATCCGAGAACGTTCCACCACCCTGCCGGCGCTCAGCGTCTTCGCCGACCGGCACGGAAAAGTGCAATACCCCCTGTGGTTTCATGATGTTCCGCCTGGGTGGTGCCCAGAAGCATTCGCCCGGCAGCACGTCTCCATGGCGGACAATAGACAGAACGATACGCGGCCCATACAACCGTCCCAGCCGCCAATGGCACCCCGAATCCCACAGGCCTATTGCAGACAGCCCAGATCAGCTGGCTCATAGTCCAAAGCCGCCTGCGACGCCACCGTCCCAATGGCAGGAACGGTCAGCTGCGCAGTATGATTTCCGCCCTGTCGGCCAGTTCCCGTTCGCGCACGCCCATAGCAGACAGGATCGCTTGTCTCCGCGACGGCATGGCGGAGGTCGCCCGTGCGACCAATGCGGAGAAGCGACCGAACAATTCCAAGTAATCGTCCTTGTCAAGCAAATAGCCAAGATCACCGATGGCCTGGTACACGTTCTCGTTAGCGCGCCCATCGTACCGGGCACAATAGCAGCGCTCGTCATGCGCGCACAGGTTGCGGTAGAACACCAGTCTGTTGAAGATGCTGTCCAACCGCTTGATGGTGATGCGCCGCGGCCCGTCGTGCGTGTCCGCATACAAACCGGTGAAACTTTCGGCGACCGCCAATCGGACGGCCGGGGACTGGACTTGGAAGAACCATACCGTCTGGCCGAAAGAAAGATGGTTGGCCAGCACCCACAACGGGACCTGGCCGTTGTGGTCTTCCATGCAATGGCGGATATACGCCTTGCCGCCATAGTCGCCCCTGTTGCGCGGGTTGCCGTCCAACTCAAGTATCCGCTTGAAGACCTTGTCGATCAACGCCACGGCGCTCGGACGGCGCCTGGAATCATAATAGTCGGGATTGAGATACGGGTTGACCTCGTCGGGGTGCAGCCTGGTGAACTCATGCGCGCATACTGCCTTGAGCGCGGCCTCCGCCCGTGTGATGGCGGAAAACAACAGTTCACGCAACTCACGGTCGAACAGGAACAGGGCGTACAGATCATCGAAACGCGCGCCCGTCCCGTACCGGTCATCACCAGCGGTCAGGCATGCCTTTCAGTCGAGGAACAAATCCTTGTAGCCATTGACGATCGGATAATAGCCCTCGCGCCTGAGCACATGACCCGCACCGGCATCGACAGCCATGCCACGGGAGCGCAAAATGCGCAGCTGTTCGTCCACACTCCTGTAGGGCTTGCGCAACGACATGAATTCGACCTCCCCCAATCCGGCGATGAAAGCACTGAGGCCACCCCGCATCCACGGGATGGCCTCAGCGAACCGAACGAAGTCCAGCTTATTTCGCTGTTACAGAATAGCGCCGATCCCCCGCGAATGCAACCCAGCCGGACGCGAGTGAGATGAAACCTCCATATCATTATTCCAAAGGCACACGCCGATCTATCAAGGCCACCACCAGAAAAACCCAAACGCCTCCAAAAAGAGACGACGCACGCCTCCACGAGACTGAATTGCGCCCCGTTTGTTGGACGTTGTTAATTAGGATACAACCCTAGACCGCGAGGGACATGCTCCGGAACTCCTCCGGAGTGTGTCCCTCGAGTCGTATCTGGCGCCGTCTGGTGTTCCAATGGATGATGTAGGCGTCCAGTTCGCGTTTGAACTGTTCGTACGAGTCGAACTCCCGGCCTCGGTAGAACTCGTCCTTCAAGTGGCCGAAGACCTGCTCGGTGGCGGCGTTGTCCAGGCAGTTGCCCTTGCGGCTCATGGACTGGCGGATGCCGAGGCGTTCGAGCTCGTCCCTCCACCATTGGTGCTGGTACTGCCATCCCATGTCCGAGTGCAGGATGGGCTCCGCGCCGGCGGGCAGGCGCTCCGCGAGCATGGCGAGCAGGCGCCTCTGCTGCCCGAGGTCCGGACTGCGGCTCACGTCCCGGGCGACGATCTCCTTGCTGGCCATGTCGTACACGGGCGCGAGGTACGCCTTGGAGCCGGCGACCTTGAACTCGGTGACGTCGGTCCCGAGCTTGGAGAACGGACGGGCCGCGTCGAAGTCGCGTTCGAGCAGGTTATGCACGTGATCGCCCGTCTCGCCCCTGTACGAGCTGTACCTCCTCCACGGGTTCCTGGAGTGGATGGCGCATCTCAGTCCCATGCGCCGCATGACCCCGAGCACGGTTTTGGCGGATATGCGCGTGCCGAACTCGTGGACCAGGCACATGCGCACCTGCCGGTGGCCGCACCCGTTCGGGGTGCGCTCCCATATCTCCCGTACCATCGGCTCCACGTCCGGCCTGGACACGTGCGCCGGGCGCGACAGGTGATGGTAGTACGTGGATCGCGGCAGCCCGGCTATCTCGAGGAGGTGGTCGAGCCGGTGTCCCCGCCCTGCGAGCAGTCGGACGACGGCGCTTCTCTCGCGTCTCGTGACTTCTGCGCCCGCAGGGCCCGGAGTTTTTCCAGGTACGCGACCTTCGCCTTCAGATAGGCGACCTGTTCGGCGAGCTCCTGCTCGCGCGTGGGTTCGGGCTTCGGTTTGGATTTCGAGCCTCTGGGCCTGCCCTTGGGCTTCGGCCCGAGCGCCTCCGGACCTCCCGCCCGGTACTCGCGGCACCAGCGTTCCAACGGCGCGATGCTCGCGATCGCGTACTTCGCCATGACCTCCGTCTTGGTCATGCCGTTCTCGACGTGGTCGCGCGCGGCTGCGACCTTCGTCTCCCAGTCGTAGCGTCTGCTGCCGTTGCCTCCCATGACCGCCTCCTCGCCGCCGGACCTGTACAGCCTGATCCAGTTTCTCGCGGTATACACCGGTATGGCAAGCCGTCTGGCGAGCGTGTTCCCGCCGGCTCCGGCCTTGATGAGTTCCAGCGCCTCGCGCCGGAACCCGTCGTCGTACGTCTCCTTCGATCCTCACGCATACGAAAGAACCGCACCTCCGATCATCGAATCTGAATTTCTTCAGTCCAACAATCGGGGTGCGGTTCATACACGAGCCGGGGCTTTCCTTATGCCTATACCATGATGTTTGGCAAAGCAGGTAATGCACTTTTAGAACAGTGAGGAATACATTTTCAATGTGATGGTGGTCGGGGTTCCATTTTCGTCTCGGATACGTACTTCGGTGCCACCTACCGGATCCTGCGAAGCGACCTTCTTGTCTTGATTGGAATCCAACGTGAGCTGCGAACTTACCTTGACCGTGAATCCGAGTTTTTCCAATGCGGCTTTGGCGTCAGAGGCTTTCTGCCCCACATAATTCGGCAGGGTTATGGTTTCCGGTCCTTTGGAAACCACCACGTCGACGCTGTCTCCCCAATGCAACGTATCACCGTTGTTGACGGAAGCGGAAATCACCTGCCCCTGTGGAATCTTGTCGTCGAAGGATTCCGTCCAATTGGTGGTGAGTCTAAGATCATCCAGCGCCTGCTGTGCCTCGTCCTTCGTCTTGCCGACGATATCGGGCATAGTGACTGGCTTTGGCCCCTGCGACACTGTGACGGTGATCGTCGTATTATGCGGCAATGTGGCGCCGGGATCCACACTTAACGACAGCAACGCCCCTTGAGGCACGTCAATGGAATACGTGTCATCAGAAGCCGCGGTCTGCTCGACATTATCGAATCCAGCCTTCTTCAGTGCGTTGATTGGATCCTTGCCGGATGCGCTGGTCGCGTCGAGAATATCGGTGGGAACCGTCGCCTGCCGGACTCCCTTGGAGACCACGACCTTGACTTTCTGGCTACGACGCTTGCTGCCGCGATCGCCGACATTCGCCGGGTCGGTGGAGATGATATTGCCTTCCTCCACGGAATCGCTATACTCTTCCGACACCTCATATTCGATATCGGAAATCTTGAGCAGACTCTCGTAGTCGCTCCACTTCACATTGGTGATGGGGCATGCTGCGGACGCGTCGCATGTCATACCATCCGGCTGGGGCATGGTCCAATAGCTGCCGGGGCCCTGATAGTACCACCATGCCCAACCGCCGGCGCCACATGCAAGCAGCAGCGCCACCACGCCTGCGACGATGAGCGGCGTGCGACGCTTTTTCGCGGATTTGCTGTTTGGAGTATTGCCGGATTCGTTGCTTTGCACGATGGGGGATTGCGATGCAGCGCTGTCGACGGCATTGTCAAGGCTATTGACGATGCCGTCTGCCGGCAGCGAGAAACGTGTCGTCGCTTCTGGATCGATGTTCTGTTGCTGCACCGGCATGACGGTTGTCGCGTTCGTCTTGACCCTGTCCAGCTTGCGTGTGCGATCATCGAATTGCTGCGTCGGCGGTGCCGGGGGAGCGGGAAGAACAGGATTGCCGACATTGGCTGGCGCACCGTTATTTGCGGGTGCGGCACTGTCGGAAGCGCTGACGTCTACCGGGGGAAGACGATACTGCCAATCGCTGACCGCAAGCGTCGATCGCAGACGCTGCAGCTCGGTTAACGCAACGGATGCGTCTGCTGGACGAGCTTCGACCGCGCGAGCCGTGAGATGGGCAAGGAATGCGGCCACGCCTTCATTGATGCCTTTGCAAGCGGTGGCAATGCTTGGCACATCCTCGTGAACATGCTTGAATACCAGTGTTACTGGATTATCTGAAGTGAATGGCACGTTGCCGGCGAGCATCTCCCAAGCCATGATGCCCACGGAATACAAATCCCCCTGAGGTGTGGCTTGATTCTTCTCAATCATTTCCGGTGCTAGATATGCTGCTGTTCCCAGCAGTATGCCGGTGGAGGAGAGTGTGGCCTGCGATACCGTTTTAGCCAAGCCGAAATCGGTGATCTGCACATGGCCACGGTCGTTAAGCAAGATGTTTTCCGGCTTGATGTCGCGATGCACCACGCCCGCACGATGTGCGGAAGCGAGGCCATCCAATGTCTCGCCAATAATGCGTAACGTCTCTCGAACGCTGAACGTACCCTGCTGGTTCATTTCGTAACGCAGGTTCACGCCGTGAACATACTCCATGACGAGATAATCGAGACCGTCGAATTCGCCGGTGTCATACACCTGCACGATATGCGGATTGGCAATGGCCGCGGCCGAACGGGCTTCACGATGGAATCGTTCCACGAACTGGTCCCGGTGCGGTCCCTGCGCCAGCTGGGTATGCATGATTTTGATGGCGACCGTGCGCTCCAGACGTTCGTCTACCGCTTGGTACACCGTGGCCATGCCGCCATCGGCGATTCTGCTGACGACCCGATACCGGCCCTCGATGACCTGACCTTCAGGGGCGTGTGGAGCTTCACTCATGGTTGATCGCTACGGTTCCTTCTTCAAAACAACTCACGTTCGACGTGTTCCCACTTGTAGTCTACAAGCAGAGGTTTGCGGATTGTGCAACGAACGCGCGTCCTGTCCGGATGTTGGTTGGAAAACACGCAGGTCGCGTGTCACGCGCGTGTTTGGACGTGAATACTTGGCACGAAAACGTGAGCAGGCCTCGATGAGCAGTGACTCGTGGTATTCGGAAAGGCTCAATGTTTCGATAGCTGTTTTCGATTCATTCCACAAATCCGCGATTCTACCGCGGGAACGTTCGATGGCTCCTGTTTGCTCAAATAGTTCAATGGCGCGTTTTACTTGAGTTTCGGAACGCGAATCGGCCTCCCACATGTCGATGAGCTCTCGCCGCTGCGTGTCGTTCGCCGTGTTGATGGCGTCGGCTAGAAGCACCGTGCGCTTGCCTTCGCGGATATCTCCTCCAACGGGCTTGCCCGTATTGCTGCTCGAACCGACAACATCCAGAAGATCGTCTGCAAGCTGGAAGGCCAATCCAAGAGGCAAGCCGACTGCCAATGCCTGCTTCCTCGCATCGTCTTTGCCTATACCCGCGGCAAGCATGCCGAATTCCAGTGGGGCAATGGTGGTGTAGCTGGCGGTTTTCCAGCGGAATACGTTCAATGAAGCTTCCACCAGTTCGTCTGGATCGTCCAACGGATTGAGCTCTACGGCCAAATCGAGTACTTGACCGACTTCGACCTCGCGGTGCATGTTGAGCAATGCCGCGACCACATCGGAACCATGAGTGAGCTTGGAAGCTGCCTTGTCCGCGATGTCCACGCTTGCCGTGGCCAACATGTCGCCGAGCATGATGCCCAAGCCATGGCCGATGGCCTCGCTATGCGTACCAGTGGAGAATGCGCGATGCGCAGACGGCTTGCCACGGCGCAGATCGGAATCATCGATGATGTCATCATGCACCAGCGCACCGGTCTGGAACACTTCCACCGCGCACGCTAAATCAAGCAGCGCGTCGAAATCACGTTCTCGCACATCCTCCGAAGCGAATGCGCGGAACGAATCCAACGTCAGCAAGGCGCGAAGCCGCTTGCCACCCTCACTTGACGTGACCGCCTGCTTGGCGACCATGTCGGCAATAGGCCTGCAAGAGGAGGCAACCGAATCGTCCGCATGAAGGAATGCGAAATCCTTCACCAACGAAACAATGCGTGATTCAATCTGTTCCAAATCGGAGGAGCTAGTCATACCAACAGTTATCCACAGGCATTCGACAAGACCAAATCTCAATGATTGCAATAGTTGCGGTACCGAAATCATTTTGCGAAACGCCGAAGAAGCCATCCTCCGACCACAGGCCTCGAAAAAAGCGGCATCGCATCGGCTCATCGGGCATAGTGCCATATAAGCGGCGAGCGAGGAAGCCGATAGACCATGCCAAGGAGGGCAGAATAATGACAACCAACAAAACCGGACGCATCACCGGGACTGAAATGGAAGAAGCCATCAGCCGATTCGAAAGGGATTGCAGATCCGACGGCGTGGGCGAAACAGTGCGTTCGTTCATTCGTGAACCGCTTTTCATATGGATGGACGCGCTTGCGCAGGCATCGGACGAGAGCGTTTCCCATTCGGAAGGCGAATTCCATGCCGAATGCGGTCTTGACCGGAATATGATCATGCGGACTACGGTGGGCATCAATCGGATGCTGTCCATTCGTGACGTATTTCTCATTTCCGCCATCGTTGACGAACGATACGCCGACCGAGACTTTCTCATGAGTTTCGCCGAAAGACCCAAGCTGTCTCGTAATGCGCAGCGTCTGGAACAGCTGCTCAGCGATTCATTCCGTGATCCCCTAGCCAGACCCGATATGAAACGTTGCGATCAGGCGATCAACATGCTGTTCGACATTATCGATATGATTCCGAAGACATATCGGGCGCAGCCGTTCGCCGTGATCAGCTACATCATGTGGTGGATGGGCCGGGAAGGAGCCATGGCATCAGCCATCAGCGCGCTCGCGATAGATGATCAATGTTCGCTGGCGGCGATTGTATGCTCGGCGGTTGAACGACGTATTGGTCCTGCCTGGACGCGGAAACATAAGGCAACACGCCGTAAAGTGGCGTGACTTGCGCGTGAAGGCCTCATTATGCGGGAATAATCGTCCTTGCAAGATGGTTTACTCACATAGTTGACGATTTGCCCTTGCCAGAAGTGGGTCCATGTGGTATACGCTTCGAGGCAGGATCAATAGGAGGATAAGTTTGGCCACCAAGGAAACGACGGCAAGCATGGAACAGGCTGATCTGACCGAAAAGACCACCTCCACGAAGAAAGCCGCCACGCGCAAGGCTCCACGAAGAAGAGTGCGGCGAAGAAAACCACCGCAACGAAGACCCCTCGCAAGACTACCGCGAAGAAGAGCGCCCCTGCCAAGAAGGAGGAGTCGCTCGAGGATGATGCACTTGACGATGAGGACGCTCAGGTAGACGACGCCGATCTTGACGATTTCGACGCCGATCTCGATGACGTCGATTCGGATGACGAGGATGACCTCGACGACGACGAGGAATCCGAACCTGAAGATGATGACGACGAGGATGAGGAAGAACGCAAAAAGCCGGAAGAGCCTAAGGAAAAGGGCGCTTTCGTGGTGCGTGATGACGATGATGATGAGAATCTGACCCCATCCGGCAATCCGAAGCGTCGTGTGATTGCGGCGGGTGCGACTGCTGATCCGGTCAAGGATTACCTGAAGCAGATCGGTCGTGTGAGCCTGCTGAATGCGGAACAGGAAGTCGATCTGTCCGAGCGTATCGAAGCCGGTCTGTATGCCCAGCACCTGCTGGACACCGAATCCGACCAGATGGACTTCAAGCGCAAGCGTGAGCTCAAGTGGGCTGCGAACGATGGCAGACGTGCCAAGGACCACCTGCTGGAAGCCAATCTGCGACTTGTGGTTTCGTTGGCTAAGCGTTACACCGGCCGTGGCATGCTGTTCTTGGATTTGATTCAGGAAGGCAACCTCGGTTTGATTCGCGCCGTCGAGAAGTTCGACTGGAAGAAGGGCTTTAAGTTCTCCACCTATGCCACGTGGTGGATTCGTCAGGCCATCACCCGAGCCATGGCTGACCAGGCGCGTACCATTCGCGTGCCGGTGCACATGGTCGAAGTGATCAACAAGCTGTCTCGTGTGCAGCGTCAGATGCTGCAGGATCTTGGCCGCGAACCCACGCCGGATGAGCTTGCACGCGAGCTCGACATGCCTGTCGAGAAGGTGCAGGAAGTGCAGAAGTACGGCCGTGAGCCGATTTCCTTGCATACGCCGTTGGGTGAGGATGGCGATTCCGAGTTCGGCGATCTGATCGAAGACACCGACGCCATCGCGCCGTCCGACGCGGTTGCCTTCTCGCTGTTGCAGGAGCAGTTCAGGCAGGTGCTTGAAACGTTGTCTCCGCGTGAGGCTGGCGTGATCAAGATGCGTTATGGCTTGGAAGATGGCCAGCCCAAGACGCTCGACGACATTGGCCGCGTGTATGGCGTTACCCGTGAGCGTATTCGCCAGATCGAGTCGAAGACCATGTCGAAGTTGCGTCACCCGTCTCGCTCGCAGACGCTGCGTGACTTCCTTGATCAGTGATTGAAACAAGAGGTGAATGAAGTCGAGAAATTCGGTAAGAATATCGAATTTCTCGACTTCTTACGTCTACAAGACGTTCTTATGGATGAAAACCGAAGCAAAACTGCAAGTCAGAATGAGGAAAATGGCGAAAGACAAGGACAATTACGGCGCAGGTAGTCTTACCGTGCTTGAAGGTCTTGACGCGGTGCGCAAGCGCCCGGGCATGTATATCGGCACCACCGATAGCCAAGGTCTGATGCACTGCCTGTGGGAGATCATCGATAATTCCGTCGATGAGGCTCTTGCGGGAGTCTGCAATCATATCGTTGTGACGTTGCACAGCGACGGTTCCGTGGAAGTGGCCGATAACGGCCGCGGTATCCCTGTTGACATCGAGCCGAAAACCAAACTTACCGGTGTGGAAGTGGTGTTGACCAAATTGCATGCCGGCGCGAAATTCGGTAACTCTTCGTACGGAGCCTCGGGCGGTTTGCATGGCGTGGGCTCGTCAGTGGTGAACGCGTTGAGCTCCCGTCTTGACGTGGAAGTGGATCGTGACGGCAAGACGCATCATATGTCATTCCATCAGGGTCATCCTGGTGTGTATACCGATGCTGATCCGGAGCACCCATCTCCGGATGCGCCATTCAAACGCACGCGTAAAAACCGTCCGACTGAGCTTGAAATCATTGGCAAGGTCAGTCCGAAGACCACGGGAACTCGCATTCGTTATTGGGCTGATCCGGAGATTTTCAACGACACCGCGGAATTCAGCTACGAGCAGCTGATTGATCGCGTCAGGCAGACCAGCTTCCTGGTGCCGGGTTTGAAAATCACTGTTATCGATGAGAATATTCCGGAAACCGGCGATGAATCAGTCGACGAAATGCTGGAAGTCGACGATATTGCAAATGCTGCAGGTGATGAACCGCAGGAAATTGCCGAAAGCGATGAATCTGAACATGACGCTGCCGGGCACGAGGAAGCTGCGGAGCAGATCGAGGAAGCCGATGTTGCGGCACAACCTCAGGGATCGAAGTATACCCACTCCCGTATCGAGGAATTCTGCCATACCGGCGGTGTGAAGGATTTCGTGGATTACCTGTCCAAAGGCGAAGCGGTTTCCGCTATTTGGCGTATCACTGGCGAAGACACCTATGTTGAGGAAACCCAAGCCGTTGGCGATGGCGGTGAACTGCACGCGCAGAAGGTTACGAGAAATTGTGCCGTCGATATCGCCATGCGGTGGACCAACGGATACGACACCACCATGCGCAGCTTCGTCAATGTGGTGGAAACCCCGGGCGGTGGAACCCATGTGGATGGCTATCTGTTGGGCCTGACCAAGCAGATTCGCAAAGCCATCGAAGACAATGCACGTAAGCTCAAAGTGAATCTCAAAGATTCCAACATGAAAGTCGAACGTGACGATATTCTGGCAGGTCTGGTTGCCGTCGTCACTGTGCGTATCGCCGAACCACAGTTCCAAGGTCAGACCAAGGATGTGCTCGGCACCGCGCAGGTCAAGCCGATCGTCAGCAAAATGACCGACAGGCAGTTCGGCGAGATGATCACCGGCTCCAAACGTGGCTATAAGGAACAGTCCGGCCGCGTGCTTGAAAAGATCGTCGGCGAAATGCACGCCCGCATCCAAGCACGTAAGACCAAAGAGGTGACGCGACGCAAGAACGCGCTCGAATCGGCATCCATGCCACCGAAACTGTCTGATTGCCAGCCAGGCAATGACGATGTGGCCGAACTGTTCATCGTGGAGGGCGATTCCGCACTTGGCACCGCCAAAGCCGCGCGTAATTCCGGTTTCCAGGCGTTGCTGCCGATTCGAGGTAAAATTCTCAACGTGCAGAAGGCGTCGTTGTCGCAGATGCTGTCGAACAAGGAATGCGCGGCGATCATTCAGGTGGTCGGCGCTGGCTCCGGAGCGAGCTTCGACATCGAGCAAGCACGTTACAACAAGGTCATTATGATGACCGATGCAGATGTCGATGGCGCGCACATCCGCATTCTGCTGCTCACCTTGTTCTACCGTTACATGCGGCCGCTCATCGAGTACGGTCACGTGTATGCGGCCGTGCCTCCGCTGCACCGCATCGCCTTGACCGGAGCTCACAAGGGGGAGTATATCTACACGTATTCCGACGATGAGCTGGCCGGCAAATTGGCTGATCTTGATAAGAAGCACATCAGCTATAACGAGGACATTCAGCGCTATAAGGGTCTGGGTGAAATGGACGCCGACCAGCTGGCCGACACCACTATGGATCCACGCACACGTATGCTGCGTCGTATCCGTATGGAAGACGCCGAACAGGCCAGTCAGATTTTCAGTCTGCTGATGGGCGATGACGTGCCGCCGCGTAAAGCGTTCATCGTTGAGAATGCCGACGATTTCGACCGTTCGAAGATCGATACCTGATCGAGGTTGTCGTCAGCTCGCCTTCCGCTACGTCAAGACGTTCGGAGGGTATTTTTTAGTGAAGATGGTATGCGATTCCGTGTGGTAAAGGTTGAAGATTCTACGGTAGATAGTGCAATCAAGTAGTTACCGATTGGTAGCTATATGTGCTTACAATAATGGCGGATATTGTCTTCTGCGGCTACCGATCAAGAAGGAGTAGGGCGTGGTTAATCTTTGCTTGCGGTGATTTATGTGGCGTTCATCAGCCTTGGCCTGCCGGATGCGGTACTGGGTGCCGCATGGCCGACGATGAGTGTCGATTTGGGTGCTCCCATTTCGTGGGCTGGCGGCATTTCCATGACGATTTCCGCTGGCACCATTGTTTCCGCGTTGCTTTCCGATCGTATGACCTTGCGTTTTGGTGCGGGCAAGGTCACTGCGGTTTCCGTGGCGTTGACGGCGTTGGCATTGTTCGGCTTTTCCGTTGCTCCTAACTATTGGGTGCTGATTCTGCTTGCCATTCCGTACGGCTTGGGTGCGGGCGGCGTTGACGCGGCCCTCAACAACTATGTGGCGATCCACTACGAGAGCCGTCACATGAGCTGGCTTCACGCCATGTGGGGCATTGGCGCGTTGACTGGCCCATACATCATGGGATTCGCCTTGGGCGCCGGCCAAGGATGGTCGTGGGGCTACCGTTATATCTCCATACTGCAGGTTGTGCTCACCGCCATTCTTATTTTCAGTCTGCCACTGTGGAAGAAGCGTTCCGAGGTAAAGACGGGCGAAGTTTCCGGCGAATCCGACGGAACGGCCAATGATGAAACTCGCAAACCGCTTGGTGTGCGAGGTGTGCTCGCCATTCGTGGCGCCAAAGAAATCCTGGTGATGTTCTTCTGCTATTGCGCATTGGAGCAGACGGCCATGCTGTGGGCTAGTAGCTACATGGCGCTTGGCAAGGGCATCGATAAGACCACGGCGGCTATGTGGGCCAGCCTGTTCTGCATCGGCATCACCGTGGGTCGCTTGGCGAGTGGTTTTCTGACCATGAAGTTTAATGATCCGGCCATGATTCGCCTGGGGCAGGCGCTGGTGCTGACCGGTATCGTCATCATGTTGCTGCCGCTGCCTCGCAATATCGGCACCATTATGGGACTGATGATTGTCGGTCTTGGCTGCGCACCGATCTACCCCGTGCGTCATTCATTCCACGCCGGCATATTTCGGCGAAGACAAATCGCAGGCGATCGTCGGCATGCAAATGGCATGCGCATACGTCGGCTCGATGTGCATGCCGCCGGTATTCGGCTTGATCGCACAGCATATCAGTGTGCTGTGGTTCCCTCTGTACATGTTGGCTTTCCTGGTGCTGATGGTGATCATGCACGAGAGCCTGCGTAAAAAGTGCGCTGGTCAGACCATCGACTGATACGGTGTTGTCGCCATTGCCATTGCGATACCATGAGCCGCATTGTAGATTTCGCATATATGGTTCGGGTTGCTGAAGCCGAGCGCCACGTACCATACGATAAGCAGTGCGGTCATGGTTGCAGCCAATGGCAGTTGTCGTATTTTCAGGCGAATAAGGCATAGCAGAATCGCGATCGCAAGCAGGGCGATAAATGACGCCGAAAGGTACCGCAGCCAAGTCAAACCGTATGCGTTGATGTACAGTCCTAACCGAAGCGCCGCCGAAGCTAGAATGACGGCGGTTAACGCCAGCAATGCTACCAGTGCCGCGTTGAGCATGCGCGTACGTGGCGCGAGTGCGATCGCCAAACCAAATAGCGTCACATTAATGGCCGTGACTGCCAGCAGTTGAAAGAATCCGCCGCGTGCGTATTCGCTATAGGTCAATCCGTCTGGCAGTGCGATCGAACCATCGGTGAACAATCCTGCGAACAGGAACCGGATCTGTACGATGCAAAACAGCATGTACACAGTCAAAGTCACGGCCAATACCACGAACGCAGTTACCGAGCTGAGGGAGAATCGTTGCTCCGGAGGCGTGGAAGTGGGTTCATCGTCGAGTCCAATAAGCAGTGAGAACAGCAAAGGCCACGGCAACACGTGAACATGATGTGCAGAGTGATCGTCATCGGGTTTGAAATCACTGAAAACGTTCAGCACTTCATATTGAACTATTTGATCGGCTCCGATGAGCAATGGTACGATCGTCAGAAGCAATGGAGTGGAAATCAGTAGCGCAATGCCGATTTCGCGCACTTTCGAACGTTGCTTCGACGCGACTGCAAATCTTGCGAATATGACGGAAAACGGTTCCGCAAAATCGCGAATGTGAATAAACGGCTGCTGCAACCAGCCGGTAAGCCAATTCCAGGCAACCTGAAGTGGACGGCGAACATCGTAACGCCCGTTGACCAGCTGACAGTGCAGCATAAGCAACGCCGGTTGAACGAATTGCGTGGTGAGCGCGTACTCGTCATTTCTCGAATAGCACCAGGTCGACTGAGCGAGTGTATTCCACACGCCAATGGCGACGATGCTTCCCAAAACAAGCCAAACAAGAACTTGTTTTCGTGCGGTTTTCCAGTGCAGCGCGGTTACGGTAAGAGCACAGATGATCCAGAAAACCGGCAGTTCATATCCGATAAGCCATGTCGGAGGTATGCTGCAGATCAGACGGTCGAATGCGAAAGTGATGAGAAATGCAGCGCCAATGGTGATGACCGCGCGTTTGTTGAGGGGGCGTTGCGCTATTTCTTCCCGCGTGATTTTGGGTTTCGCCAAAGGTTGTTCCTCCTGATGCGCGGATGGTTCATGTGTTGGCTGGCTCCCTTGTGTTTTTGGTGTTTCTTGGGTTTCTTGTGCTTCTGGTAATGGCGATGATTGTTGGGATTGCGAAGTCTGCGATGGGGAAGTGTTGGCTGGTTCCGGCATGATAATGATTCCTTTCTGAGATATGTTGGACGTCATCGTACATATCGAAAAACGATAGAAAAATATCGACTAACATACTTTCACAAGATTTGCATATCGAATATCGATAGATTATTATCGATATTCAGGTTTATTGGATTGAAGGAGACGGATATCATGCCGAATTCCGCAGCGAAACGTTCCATGGTGATTGGCGTATTGCGTGTGCTGATTGTGATAATTGCAATATGCTGCCTCGGACTGCAGTTCAGTGCGATTGCGGCATCCGCTGGCGTTGCTTCCAAGTATGCCGACGCTGACTCGATGCATTGGCTGTATGCGGTTGCCGCAGTGCTGATTGTCGCTTGCTTCGAGTTCGCGTTGGTGCCGCTGTGGAGATTGCTGACCTTGGTTGAAAAACGTGATGTCTTTTCCGGCAAGGCCATGCGTTGGGTGAATCACATTCTCGTATATGCGGGGATTGAAGGCATGCTGGTGCTCGCCGTGATGGTCGGTCAAATCTGGTTGTCGCCTTCACGCTTTCTGATGGCTGCGATGGGGGTTGACGAGCAAATGTTTCCATACGTCGTGCTGGCGGTCGGAGTGGCGGCGCTTCTACTGATCGCGGCGTTCGAACTGTTGATGGTGGTGATGCGCTCGCTGTTGATGCAGGCCATCGAACAGCGTGATGAACTGGCGGCGGTGATCTGATATGGCCATTCGTGTGAACCTTGATGTGATGCTCGCCAAAAGGAAGATGAGTGTCAATGAGCTGGCGGAGGCTATAGGCATAACGCCGGTCAATGTTTCGGTGTTGAAGAACGGGCGGGCCAAGGCGATACGGTTTTCCACGCTTGATACCATATGCGAGACGTTATGTTGTCAACCGGGAGATGTGCTCGAATGGGTTGCCGACGAAGATGAATAACGTCTGCGGTAATGCGATCATCGAACGTATGTACGAATGTTTGAACCTGTTTTCAGAGCCGACCAAGGCATGGTTCAAACATGCGTTCAGTCGGCCCACTGAAGTCCAGCAGCAGGTGTGGCCGGCCATCCATTCCGGCGAGAACGTGCTCGTTGTGGCGCCCACAGGGTCGGGTAAAACCCTTTGTGCGTTCCTTTCGGCTCTTGACCGGCTTATGGCGGGCGGGACGCGTTCCGCAGGAGTGGATGTTCATGGCGAAATCGCGGCAGCCAAGAGCCATGCGGAACAAAAAGCTGCAGGGAAGCTCCCGCAAGAAAACGAAGCGTGGCGTCAAAGTGCTATACATTTCGCCTCTGAAGGCGCTTGGCGCTGATGTGGCGAAGAACCTTGAACTGCCATTGCAGGGAATTTCCCAGCAGTATGAGGCGATGGAGCTGCCCATCCCCGATGTCGAAGTGGCCATGCGCAGCGGCGACTCCACACCTGAACAACGTCGAAGAATCGTCAGCCATCCGCCGGATATTCTCGTCACCACGCCGGAATCACTATTCCTGCTGCTCACCTCCAAGGCGAACAGCATATTGACGAGCGTGGAGACGGTGATCGTCGACGAGATTCATGCGGTCGCAGGTACAAAACGCGGCGCGCACCTCGCTGTCAGCCTCGAACGCCTTGATAAGTTGATTGGGCATCCAGTGCAACGCATAGGGCTTTCGGCAACCGTTAATCCCGTTGAGGAAGTAGCACGGTTTCTCGGTGGTTCGCAACCGGTAACGGTGGTGAACCCCGGCGCTGTTCCGGCCATGGATTTAAAAGCCGTGGAACCATTGCGCAATATGCTCGACACCAGCGCTACAGGCGGTTCGGTATGGCCGGTCATTGAACGGTCCATTCTCGACGAGGTGTTGCGGCACCGAACCACATTGATATTTGTCAACTCGCGTGGACTGGCGGAGAAGCTCACCGCACGGCTCAACGACATGTATGCGGAGTCGAAACAGGGCACGGTGGCAACTGATCTGAGTGAGCACCGTGACTTGGGCTCACCGGAGGGCCGCGAGCAATTTGCCGGGCACTATGACTCGGTGGTGGGATCCACCACCATGCTGGTTGAATCGCATGAAGACATTGATGCGATTGCCATGGCTCATCACGGGTCCGTGTCAAAAGATAGACGTAAACAGATCGAAGAACAGTTAAAACGCGGCGAATTACGTTGCGTGGTGGCCACTTCCAGCCTGGAACTCGGCATCGATATGGGTTCGGTGGATCTCGTGGTTCAGGTGGCCGCCCCATTGTCGATCGCATCGGGATTGCAGCGAGTGGGCCGTGCCGACCACAATGTCGGCGGAGTCTCGCACGCGTTGTTCTTCCCCATAACCCGCCAACAGATTATTGGCGTAACAACCAGCATGGAATGCATGAGGGAAGGGGTTATAGAACCATTGCATATGCCCCGCAACCCTCTGGACGTGCTCGCACAGCAGACCGTCGCAGCCGCGGCCATGGAAGATCTTTCCACGAACGATTGGTACGAGCTTGTGCGTCGTTCCGCACCTTTCCAAAATCTCGACCGGTCTATGTTCGACGCTGTCATCGGCATGATGACGGGCGCCTACAACAGTGAGAGCTTTTCCGCATTCCGTCCACCGCTGCAATACAACGAAGAGGCAAAGCTGATTTCCGCACGTCCAGGAGCGCAACGCTTGGCGGTGACCAGTGGCGGCACCATACCCGACCGTGGCATGTACGCGGTGGTGCTTCCAGAAGAGGGCTCTGGTCCAGGTCCTCGGCGAGTGGGCGAGCTTGATGAGGAAATGGTATACGAATCCCGCGTGGGAGATGTCATCACTTTGGGGACTTCCACCTGGCAGATTCAGGAGATCACACGAGATAGGGTAGTGGTGGTTCCTGCTCCCGGGCGCACCGCGCGCTTGCCATTTTGGCATGGGGATCAGGATGGGCGTGATTATGGTTTCGGATTGGCGCAAGGGCGTTTTGACGCGTGAGCTCAGCCAAGGATTGCATAGGCGTGAACCAGCAAAGAATGGTGATCAGAATACGGCTCAGACTGTATTGGAAGCACAGTTCAACCGTGAGACCGCGCAACGTTTGGAGCGAGATGGTCTCGACCATAATGCCATAAGCAATCTTGCCAAACTGCTTGACGAGCAATGTGAAGCGACCGGTACGATCCTTCGGATCGTGATCTCGTGGTGGAGCGTTGCCGGGATGAAGGCGGAGATTGGCGCATCATCATCCATTCACCATATGGTAGGCGCGTGCATGAGCCTTGGGCGTTAGCCATCACCACTCGAATCAAACAGCGGTTTGGTTTCGACGGTCAAGTGTACGCGGTCGACGATGGCATTGTTTTACGATTGCCGGACGGTTACGGCGATTTGCCTACACGTGAGCTGTTGCTATTCGACGTGGACGAATTGCAACGCACTGTTGAGACGCAAGTTGGCGAAAGCGTGCTTTACATGGCTCGATTCCGCGAATGTGCGGCCAGATCACTGTTTCTGCCGCGCACACGTCCCGGTAAGCGTGTGCCTCTCTGGCAGCAGCGGTTGAAGGCCGCGCAACTGTTGAATGCGGCTCGTACTTGCAAGAACTTCCCCCTCTTGTTGGAAACTGCGCGCGAATGCCTGCAGGACGTATATGATTTGCCGGCATTACGCACGATTATGACAGGCCTGCATGCGGGAACAATACTTTTATCGGAGGCAACTACTGAAACACCTTCTCCGTTTGCGCAGAACATGCTGTTCGGCTTCGTTGGATCGGTGATGTACCAGTATGACGTGCCCCAAGCCGAACGAAGCACGCAGTTGCTGTCCATGGATCTGGAAGTGCTCGAACGGCTTCTAGGAAGCACGGATATGGCATCGTTGTTGGACGCCGAAGCTATTACACAAGTGGAGGGCGAGCTTGCTGGGCGAACATTCTGGAATGATCTCGCCGAAGAAGATATCAGCGGGCGCGTAACAAGATACGCCAAAACGCATGGACATTCACCGCTGACAAGATGATTGCCGAACTGGGCATTGACGCGGCTCAGGCGGTGCATGCGCTTGATGAACTGGATGCCCGAGGAGAACTCATCAAGGGAAGATTCACTGATTCAGGTGAGACTTCCGAAAAGAACGATATTCAGCAATGGCTCCACAAGGATTGTTTTCCCGGCGTATTCGAGCATTGTCTCTTGCCAAGGCCAGAAAGGCCGTCAAACCGGTCGATCCGAGCGTCTATCAGGCGTTTCTGCTTAATCGTCAGGGCGTTGGCCCTGTTGGAGGTGAACGCTACGAAGGCGTTGATGGTCTGATGCGTGTCATCGAGCAGTTGGAAGGCGTG
>ENA-OQBU01000090-OQBU01000090.1-human-gut-metagenome-genome-assembly--contig:-NODE-90-length-26190-cov-4.223305_pt1 | contig 26190 bp, 32 predicted proteins | sample MGYA00242492_ERZ504566 | MGnify/ENA primary metagenome ERZ504566 (study PRJEB26092, sample SAMD00036261) | human gut metagenome | host: Homo sapiens | study: EMG produced TPA metagenomics assembly of...
CTGGGCACCACCGAGCTGCGCAAAAAGACCGGCTTGACGGGCGCGCCGCTCTACACCCTTTCGGGACTTGAGCCAGGTTTGGCCTGCGCTACCGCAACTACCCCACTGACAGTCAGCTTTGACGGCGCGCCCGCCGAGCGCGTGAGGGCGATCATCATGGCGATTCAGCTTGGTCCTACCTATGGCTCGGGCTATCGCATCTGCCCCGATGCCGACCCCTGCGACGGCATGCTCGACGTCTGCTACGCCTGCGGCCCCGTCCCTCGCGCGGTAGCCCTGCCTATGTTCCTTTCGGCCAAGGACGGCCACCATACCAAGTTGCCACCGGTTCGCATGCGCCGCTGCCGCCATGCCGAGCTAACTTTTGAGGAGCCCGACTACCCCATCCAGGCCGACGGCGAGCCCGTTGACGCCTCGCGCATCGAGGTCGACGTCCTCGGCAGCGCCTCCAAGTTTGGCACCCTACCCGCTAGCAAGGCCAGTGGAACAAACGACTACTCGTCGCTGCCCGGCTTGCGTCGGTTGGCCTTTTTAATGGCATTGAAGTGCTTGTCATTGAGTCTGCGCTGACGAGAGCGCTGGGGCACCTTGGTCTTTACACGTCGACGCGGTGGACGTCCGCGTCGCTCGAGCTCGGCGTGCAGCTTGCGCAGGCAGCTCGCGCGATTTTGGAACTGGCTGCGGCTCTCGCGCGCGTCACGGTAATCCCTGTGGGCACGTGCTTCATGCGCACCGCCGAGTCCGTCGTGTTCACGCCTTGTCCGCCCGGACCCGTCGCGCGAAACACCTGTACCTCGCAATCGCGCGCCAACTCTTCGGCCGCCATCGCGGCATAGCGCGCATACTCGCACCATCCCATCTTGTTCTCCATCCATATCAATACCTCCCCTCATACAAAAAAAAATGTGACAAAGGGACAGTCCCTTTGTCACATCGCATACCAATCGCTTGTGTTGCGCGCTTAGGCGAAGGTGATCTCGCCGGTCTCGCAGTCCATATCGGCGATACGGGCCAGGCTCTCAACGCGGAAGCCACGCTCGCGGAGCTTATCGCCACCGCCCTGGAAGCCCTTCTCCACCGCAATGCCAATGCCGGATACCTCGGCACCCGCAGCCTCGCAGATCTTGATAAGACCCTCGAGCGCGCAGCCGTTGGCCAAGAAGTCGTCGATGATCAGGACCTTGTCGCCCTCGGACAGGAAGCGCTTGCCCACGATGACCGGATACTCCTTCTGCTTGGTAAAGGAGTAGATGGTCGTAGCATACTGCTCGCCGTCGAGGTTGATGGACTGTGCCTTCTTGGCAAAGACAACCGGCACGCCACCAAAATGCTGGGCTGCGATGCAAGCCATACCAATGCCCGAAGCCTCGATCGTCAGAATCTTGTTGATCTCGACATCCTTGAACAGACGGGCCCACTCAGCGCCCATGTGGTCGAACAGCTCAACGTCGCACTGGTGGTTGAGGAAGGCATCAACCTTAAGGACGTTACCGGCCTTTACGATGCCGTCATGGCGAATACGATCCTCAAGCTCCTGCATGGCGCAACCCCTTCTCGCGGCAACGATGCCGCGCGATTAATAAACGTTGTTCGATAGTCTACCACGGACCGACCCCCGCCCGCCCCACAAGCCGCATCGCACCACAAACCGGTCTTTTTGGGACGGCGCGAATCGTGGCAGACAGTCTCTCAACACACTAATGGCGGGCGCGCATCCTCACCAAACGCACCATGGCGAGCGCAAAACCCACAGCGGCCACAGCCATGAGCACATAGAACACCGAGCGAAAGCCGAACAGGAACACATCCGGACGGCCTGCAACGAAACTGGTCACGGACTCGCCCATCGCCACGCTCATCTGCCCATACAGGATATGCGATGCCGCTGTAATGCCCACTGCCATACCCGCATAGCGCGCCAGGCTACCCAGCTGCCCGCAAAGCCGAGCGCTTCGCGCGGAGCCGAGCCCATATACAGCGAGTTATTGGGGCTCTGGAAAATCGACGTACCGCACGACATAAAACGCGACGCAACACACGATCACAGGGATGGAAGAGTGCTCGTCGAGCGTGCTTACCGCAAAAAGACCGCATACGTACACGCCTAGGCCGACCGCCGTGGGGCCCTCGCAGCCAACACGGTCCGAAACCGTACCCGAAAGCGGGCCGATAAAGGCATTCACCATCGGCAGCGCCAAAAAGAGCAATCCGGAAATGTCGGAACCAAAGCCGTGGGCGTCCTGAAAATAGAACGGCAGGATAAACTCTGATGCGCCAATACCAACGAACACGATGAGCATGCAGGCAAGATTGATGGTGAAGGCCGAATTTGCAAAGCAGCGACGCGCGGCCTCCGCCAGCGACATGGGGCGCTCGCCGGCCTCCGGCTTAACATGGGGCAGCGTGTAGAGCCCCACGATAAACGAGATGACGCCAATGGGCAGGTTGATGAGGAAGATGCTCTCCCAGGGAAAGCTTGCCACCAGCATGCCGCCGAGCACGGGGCCACACATCATGCCGAGGGCCACAAAGGTCGCGAGAATACCCATGGCACGGCCTCGTTCGCGCGCCGGAAACGACTCGGTGATGATACCCATGTTGTTGGCCATGGCCGCTGCGCAGCCGACGCCCTGCACAATGCGTGCCAGAATAAGAACTTCGAGCGAACTCGAAAGGCCGCAAAGCAGCGAGCCAGCCGTAAAAACGATTACGCCCAGCTGGAATACGCCCACCTTGCCGCGCACGTCGCCCAAGCGGCCAAACGGCAGCATAGCCACGCATGTCGCAAGCAGGTACACCGAGCTCACCAGCTGGATGCGGTCGAGGCCCACGCCCAGCTCCTTTTGCATCACGGGCAACGCCACGGTCACGACGGTCGAATCCAGACACGACATAAACGTCATGATGAGCACGGTAAACAGAATCGCCCATTTGTTCTTGCCATGGGTGTCGCCCTCAAGGGCAATGTGCTCGCGGCGCAGCTGCTCTGCGGTTTCTCCATATCCATCCTTTCGAGTGGCGCAACGCAAAAACGGGGCCCAATCGCCTACAAACAGTCGCGATTGGGGTCCCGCCTACGGAATCGGAACGAAAGATCGCCGAAGCTTTCTGCCAGCATCGGCGCCTTATGCGAACGCTAGCCTAGCACTGCTCGAGTGCCTGCTCAAGGTCGGCAATCAAATCGGCCGTATCCTCGAGGCCGCACGACAGGCGCACCATATCGGCGGAGATGCCGCAGGCGATGAGCTCCTCATCGTTCATCTGGCGGTGTGTGGCATTAGCGGGATGCAGGCAGCAGGTGCGGGCGTCAGCCACATGCGTGGCGATCTGGGCAAGTTTAAGGCTCTTCATAAAGGTCTCGGCCGCCGCGCGACCACCGTTAAAGCCAAAGCTCACAACGCCGCAGGTACCGTTGGGCATGTACTTCTGAGCCATGTCATAGTACTTATCGCCCTCCAGGCCCGGATAGCTCACGAAGCGTACCTTGGGATGGCTCTGCAGGAACTTGGCAACGGCCAGGCCGTTCTCACAATGACGCGGCATGCGTACATGCAGGCTCTCGAGCGAGCTGTTCAGGAAGAAGGCCGCCTGCGGGTTCTGCATGGGACCGAGGTCGCGCATGAGCTGCGCGGTGGCCTTGGTAATGAAGGCACCTTCGCGACCGAACTTCTCGGCATACGTCACGCCGTGGTAGCTCTCGTCGGGCGTGGTGAGACCCGGGAACTTATCCGCATGGGCCATCCAGTCAAACTGGCCGTGGTCAACGATCACGCCGCCCAGGTAGGCAGCATGTCCATCCATGTACTTGGTGGTGGAGTGCGTAACGATGTCGGCGCCCCACTCAAAGGGACGGCACATCACGGGCGTCGGGAAGGTGTTGTCGACCATCAGCGGCACGCCGTGGTCATGCGCGGCCTTGGCAAAGCGCTCAATATCGAGCACGGCAAGGGCGGGGTTGGCGATCGTCTCGCCAAAGACGAGCTTGGTATTGGGCTCAAAGGCCGCCTCGAGCTCTTCATCGGTGCAGTCGGGGGCGACGAACGTGCAGGTCACGCCCATGCGGCCCATGGTGTGGGCGAGCAGGTTATACGTACCGCCGTAAATGGCAGAGCTAGCGACCACATGATCGCCGGCACCGGCCACATTAAAAATCGCGAGGAAGTTCGCAGCCATGCCCGAGCTCGTGAGCATCGCGGCGGTGCCTCCCTCCATCTCGCAGATCTTAGCGGCAACGAGATCGCACGTGGGGTTCTGCAGGCGGCTGTAGAAGTAGCCCGACTCCTCCAGGTCAAACAGCTTGCCCATGTGCTCGGACGTGTCGTACTTCCACGTGGTGGACTGGTAGATGGGCACCTGGCGCGGCTCGGCATCTCCCGGGTGATAGCCGCCCTGAACACATGTAGTTCCGATGGTCTGCTCGCTCATATCCAACTCCCTTACTTGGGTTTTGTTTTTATTCGGTTCACGATACCGCTACCCCGCACCCCTCTCAACCCATCCCGCCGATAGGTTATGGGACAAATTAATCAGGTTTATTTGTCCCAAATCTTAAGAAAGTGTTCGATGGCGAAAAACAATGAGATATGCACTGCGGTCTCGATAAGCGAATGCGCCAGCAAGGGTACCATAGGCGGGTACACCGTAATCAAGGAGACACCGATGAAGCAAATCGATACAGCCCAGCTCGACATCACCGCCTGTCAGGCTCAGGCTGCCGAGTACCACGCCCGCGGCTTTAACTGCGCGCAGGCCGTCGCCTGCACGGCTCGCGCCCGCCGTCGGGCTCGACCCCCAGGTCGCCTTTACCCTCACCGAGGGCTTTGGCGCCGGCATGGGCGGCATGACCGAAACCTGCGGCGCCATCTCGGTGCCGTGGCCATCATGGGCTTTGTAATGAGCGATGGCATGGAAAACCCCAAGACCAAGGGCCATACCTACAAGCTGTCGCGCGAAATCGCCAAGCGTTTTGGCGAGAAGAACACGACGACCGTCTGCGGCACGCTCAAGGGCATCGGATCGGACAAGGGTCCGCTCCGCAGCTGCCCCGGCTGCATCGACGATGCCGTCGAGATCGCCTGCGATGTGCTAAAGCAGCTCGCCGAGTAAACGGCAGCAACATAAAACGACAGCCGGCGCGCTTGGGATTCATCCAAATGCACGCCGGCCGTCGCCGTTAGAACTCGGCAAATTCGGGAGTGCTGACCTCAATCTCCTCGCGCCCCGCCATAAGCTCGCGCATCTTAGCGCAAAACGGCTCTTGCTCCCCCGCTTTAAACACCAAGTGAAGTGTCACAGCATCCGCGTAATCGGTATCCGAAACCTTGGCACCCGAATCCTGCGCCAAGCGAAGCACCTGCTCATACTGTGGATAGGCCACATGCACATCAACCGGCACGACGCTCGTCATCTCGACGATCTGCCCGGCCTCCTGAGCCGCGGCCACCGCCGCCTGCGTCGCCGCGGTATAGGCGCGCACCAAACCACCAGGCCCCAACAGCGTGCCACCAAATAGCGTGTCACTACGCAGCAAACATTTTTGAGCCCCGCACCGCGCAGCACCTCGAGCGTCGGCATACCACTCGTGCGGCTCGGTTCACCATCATCGCTCTGGCGCTCGCGTCCATCGACCAAAATCCACGCGGGAACATTGTGTCGAGCGTCATAATGACGCTTGCGAACCATCTCGATAAAGGCATTCGCCTCGTCCTCGGACTCAATATGGACCAGCTGGGCAATAAACCGGCTCTTGCGGTCCACAAACTCGCCCGAAGCCTCAATATTCGATTGCAGAGTAAAATAGCTGTCCAACAAAGCCCCTCAACAAAATAAAGCGCAGCAACGAACAGCCTCAATAATACGATAACCCTAGTAAAAAGAATGACAACGCCGATGATTCCGTCAACGAAAGCGAGAACCCGTCAGCGCGAGCAAGGTGCCTTGAAGCCGAGGGCATTGACCTTATGGTCATGCCCGAAGGCTTGAAAGGCAGATTGCCGCGCTGACGGGTTCGCAGCGTCAACAAAGTGCCGAGTGGGCCGATAAGCCGGGTTCTGTCGTGAACGGTCATTTATCTTGTCTGCACGTTACCGTGCAGCTCCACGCACGCTACCCGAACGCGGACCGGACCGGCCCATAGCGTTCCTATTCGCGCTTGCTCCGGATGGGGCTTGCCAAGCCGCCATGTTGCCACGACGCTGGTGGTCTCTTACACCACCGTTTCAGCTTTTCCCTTTACGCCTTGCGGCGCAGGTGGGAGTCTTCTTTTCTGCGGCGCTTTCCGTCGGATCACTCCGCCCGGCCGTTAGCCGGCATCCCGCCCTCTGGAGCCCGGACTTCCTCACGCGTACTGCAAGCAGCACATCGCGCGACCGTCTGGCCCACTCAGCAATGCAAGAGTGTAACACACCGTTGCCGCAGGCAATGGCACAACGCAAACGCTCGACACGATAAACCAAGAACCGCCATGCGCTACAATGGTCCTGTCGATGGGCAACGTCGTCAGTCGAGACGCGACCGCGCTCCGCACCCCTCCGTCTACTCGGTGCGTTCCCGCCTCCTCCCCGAGGCGGGATGTCGGCATTTTTTCATGCACCGAAAACCTAATAGCCTGTGGACAGCTCGGACAGCATTGCGCGCGGACGACATCGCGCACCTCAGCAGCAAATGCAAAAAGGGACCCGTCCATTACGGACGGATCCCTTAAAACAAGTGATCGTCAAACCGATTTACTCGGCGTCGGTCTCCTCGTCCTTCTTCTCGGAAGGCAGCGGGGTAACCTCGATCTCAACGCCCAGAGTCTCAGCAGCGGACTTCATGGACAGGGAGATACGACGACGGTCGAGGTCGATCTCCATGACCTTGACCTGAACCTTGTCGCCCACGTGGGTAACCTGAGAAGGCTGGTCGACGTGTTTGTTGGCCATCTCGGAGATGTGCACCAGGCCCTCGATGCCCTCGCCCAGGTCGACAAAAGCGCCGAACGGGACAAGCTTGGTCACAGTGCCCTCGACGATAGCGCCGACGGGGTACTTCTTGACCAGTGCGCGCCACGGATCCTCGGTGGTCTGCTTGAGACCCAGGGAGATGCGCTCGCGGTTGAGATCGACGTCGAGAACCTCGACCTCGACCTCCTGGCCGACCTTGACAACCTCGGAAGGATGGTTGACGTGGTTCCAAGAGAGCTCGGAGATGTGGATGAGGCCGTCGATACCGCCGAGGTCGACGAAGCGCCGAAGTCGACGATGGAGGAAACGGTGCCCTGGAGACGCATGCCAGACTTGAGCTTGGACAGGATCTCGGAGCGCTCGGCCTTACGGGACTCCTCGAGCACGACGCGACGGGAGAGGACGACGTTGTTGCGGTTGCGGTCCATCTCGATGACGCGGGCCTCGATGCGGGTGCCCATGTAAGAGGTGAGGTCCTTGACGCGACGGAGGTCGACGAGGGAAGCGGGCAGGAAGCCACGCAGGCCGATGTCGAGGATCAGGCCGCCCTTGACAACCTCGATAACCTCGCCCTCGACGTTCTCGCCGGAGTTGAACTTCTCCTCGATGCGGTTCCAAGCACGCTCGTACTCGGCACGCTTCTTGGACAGGACCAGACGACCGTCCTTGTCCTCCTTCTGGAGAACCAGGGCCTCGATGGGATCACCGAGTGCAACGATGTCTGCAGGGTTAGCGTCCTTGCGGATGGACAGCTCGCGGACCGGGATAACGCCCTCGGACTTGAATCCGATGTCAACGAGCACCTCGTCATGCTCGATCTTAACGACAGTGCCGTTAACGAGATCGCCCTCATCAAAGTCGGTAATCGTACCGTCGATGAGGTTGTTCATCTCCTCCTCGTTGACATCGTCAAGAGAGAAAATGGACGAGTTCTGAATCTCACTCAAAGGTGGACCCCTTTCGAACTACGGGGCCCCGATTGCTAGGACCTACAGAAGGGTGCGACAAGCACACAACGTTTAGGAACACTCGGGGAGCCGACAGATACTAATGTGACGCTTATGCAATCACGTTCGTATAGGTTACGGGGAAATGAGTTCGATTTCAAGCGTGAACTGCGATTTTTTACTCGTGTGGAGACTTTTTCGTAATCTTATGAACACACGTCTCCGCAACTTGACGATAACCAGCCAGGCATTCGGCTTTGGGGTAAAGTATCCGGAGCCAACGATTCTAGATCGATTTTACGAGAAAGGTGCCCGCGTGCTCAAAGCAGTCGTTTTTCGATATGGACGAGACGCTTCTTAGCATCAACCTCAACGCGTTCATCCTTCGCTATTTTAAGGATGTCTCGTCGATGCTCGCGGATATCGGGCGCGCAGCCGCGGTGGCACGATGGCACGCCTCGGCACCATCCTGGTCGACCTCAACGCCAATCGCCGCAGCGGCACGGACAATCGCACCAATCTTGAGTTTTACCAGACCGAGGTCGAGCGCAGATGTGGTATCTGCCTCTCCGACCCCATGATCTACGAGGCATTTACCTACTACGATCGCGAAGTTCTTCCCCACAAGAATGACGACGTCATCAACGCCCACGCCATGCCGGGCGCACACGCCGCACTCCAGGCCGTACAGAACGCAGGTCTGCGCTGCGCGCTCTTTACCAACCCCAGCTTTCCCCAGGGGGCCATCGAGTGCCGCATGGTTGGGGCGACCTGGCCGACGCCCCCTTTGAGCTCGTCACGCACATGGGAAACACCACCCGCTGCAAGCCCGATGCCACCTACTATCTAGAGCAGCTTCAGGTGATGGGGCTCGAGCCACACGAGGTCCTTATGGTGGGCAACGACCCCAAGCGCGACTTCCCCAGCCCCGCCTGCGGTATTCAGACTGCCTATGTTGGTCAGGGAAACCCGGCCGAGCCACCTGGCACGGAACCATGGAAGACTTCGCCCGCGACTTCAACGCCGTAATCGAAGCCTTCTACGAGCACCAAGTAGCCGACGAACTAAGCTAGTCCCCAAATCAGGAATGGGGCGCACGTTTGCCCCACGCTTCGTTACGTGGGCAACGGCTTGAGGGCAAGATGCGATGCCCCAGTGTCCTAGGCTGTGATCATTTTGACGCGTTCGCCGATTTTGGCGTCGCGCTTGTCGGAAATAACAGTAAAGCCCTCCAGGTCGCACACCTTTACATTTGAAAACACGTGGAACTTGGAGCTATCGGCGAGTACGTAACTCGCCTGGGAATTCTGCATCACGATACGTTTTTTGATAGCCTCGGGATAACCTGGCGTCATGATGCCGCGGTCCTCGTCCACCGCGTTGACACCTATAAACGCCCGGTCAAAGTACAGCTCGCGCAGCGCGCTCTCAACCATAGGACCGGTGAGCGAGCAGGTAACGGGGTTGAAGTCGCCGCCAATTACCACCACCTTAGCAGCAAGCTCGCCCGTAAACCAACATGCATAGCCGTTGGTGGTGTAGATAGTCACCGGCCTTGTCGACGAGCAGGCTCAGGAGCGCCGTCGCGGTGGTACCGGAGTCGACATAGACCGTCTCACCGTCCTCGACCTCCGCCGCCGCACAACGCGCGATCAGGTCCTTCTCGCTGCTCCGCTGCGCACCCTTCTCAAAAACGCTCGCCTCGTGAGCCGCGGAATGCAACTTAACCGCGCCGCCGGTCAGATACTCGATGCTCCCCCGCTTCTCAAGTTCTTTGAGATCACGGCGAAGCGTAGACATCGACACATCGGGCATAAAGGCCGCGAGCTCGTCGATCTTCAGCAGATCGACCTCCTTAAGCTTATTGAGAATCAGTTCATGGCGCTCATACGGAATCTTCGGCGTTCCTTCCTTTTCATCTGTTTTCAAAGATTACTCCAATCATGTCAATCAAAAGCAAAAAAGGGCCGCTGCGATATAAACAGCGACCCTTTATTAGATGGAAGTCGGTCTTAACCTTGGACACATGGTGTGGGGCCTCAAAGCAAGACTAGGCGAGCTGATCGTCCTTACCGGTGAAGATGTAGCCGAGCACGCCGACGACAACAGCCGAGATAACCATACCGATCATGGCGAAGGCGAAGTTCATCGGATCGGAGGAGACGAAGGCCGGGAACGTGGTGACGGAGCCAAAGACAAAGGCAGTGGTGACAACCTTGAAAACGCCGAGGAACGCGCCACCGCAGGCACCGCCGATGATCTGAGCCAGGAAGAGCTTCTTATTCTTGACGAGCATGCCAAAGAGCGTGGGCTCGATGATGGCAGAGAGGCAGATAGTCACGGCGCCGGTCATAGCAAAGCTCTTGAGCTTCTGGTCGCGGGCCTGAGAAAGACGCCGAGGGCGCAGCCGATAACGGCAAAGTTGCAGGCAAAGGTGGCCGGGCAAATGTAGTCGAAGCCGTTGGAAGCGATGTTGTTGATCATGATAGGGTTGACGGCCCAGTGATACCCATCGAGACAAGCACGGACCAGCCGCCGCCCACCAGGATGCCAGCAAGTACGTTGGAGCGGGCGATGAGCCAGTTGACCACGAAGGCAATGCCCTCGCCGGCATAGACGCCCAAGGGACCAATCACGAGCATAGTGGCGGGAACCATGATGATCAGCGAGACCGCGGGGAGCACGACGAGCTTGAGAGTCTCGGGCACATGCTCATCCAGGAACTTATAGAGGAACGAGTAAACCCAGATGGCGATGATGGCCGGGATAACGGTGGAGTTGTAGCTCATGAGCACCACGGAGATGCCGAAGAACTCGCTCATGGCGCCGTTGCCCGCATCGCCCATCAAGCCGATAAAATCGGGATAGAGCAAACAGGCGCAGATCAGAGCCGACAGGTACGGGCTCGCACCGAAGCGTTTGCCCGAGGAGAAGCCTAGAAGCACCGGCAGGAAGTAGAACACGCTCATCGAGAGGGTGTAGAGGATGGTGTAGGTACCCGTGCCCTCGGTGATAAGGCCAAGCTGAACCGCAAGGATTAGCAGGCCACGGAGGATACCGGAGCCGGCCATGGCGGGCAGCAGCGGAGCAAAGACGCCCGAGATAGCAGAGAAGATCCTGGAGACGATACCCTCATCGGAGGAGGTGCTCGTGGAGACCTCGCGCCGACGCCTGACGAGCGGCTCGAACTTCTCATAGAGCTTGGGCACCTCGGTGCCGATCAGCACTTGATACTGGCCGGCCGAGTTGACGGTGTTGACCACGCCGTCGACCTCCTTGACGGCCGCGTCGTCACACTTGGAATCGTCGCGTAGGTTCAGGCGAAGACGAGTGGCGCAGTGCGTCATGCCCGAGATGTTCTCGGGGCCGCCCACGGCGGCAAGAATGCCCTTGGCAGTAGCTTCCCAATCGCGTTTCATATACTGATTACCTCCCCGTCGTGCAGAAGAGCTCGCGCACGAGCGCGGCCGCTGCAAGCGCATCGTTTGCATCGATCACGGACTGAATCTTTTCCTGGCCCATGCTTTCCAGGGCGTCATTCATAAGCTTCATCATAACGAGGTTATGAGCGCACTCCCCTTCCGCATCCTCGATAATCGGGAACGTATCGAAGTAGACGGCGCGGTCAAAGGCGTACTTCTTGAGATAGAAGAGCATTTCGAGCATCTTGACAGGCGTAGCCATGCCAATCATGAGTCCGTCGTCCATCACGCCGTAACCATCGTTGAGGTGAATGCCGTAGAGCTTGCCGGCACGGCCGAAGATATCGGTAGCCATCGCGGGGTTCTCGTGCTTCATGAGCATGTGACAGTAATCGAGCGTGACACCCAGATTCTCGCGGTCCGCCGCGTTGAGGATCATGCCGGTGAGGCCCATCGTATCGATATAGGCGTAGCTGCGCTCCTCATAGGGCTTGTACTCGATGAAGATATGCAGGTCGGGCGCATAGTCGCAGACCGCCTGGAACGCCTTAACGAGGTTGTCAAACACGTGGGTGTAGTCGATCTGGAAGCTGTAGTCGAAGCCATCGTGGCCGAGCCAGATCGTCACGGTATCGCCGCCGCAGGTGCGACAGTAATCGCAGGCTCATAGCAGAGCTTAAGCGCCTCTCCAGCGAGCGCGGGATCCTGGTTGCCCAGGTCCCCATTGATAAATCGCTGCGAAAGCGAAGAGCCGTGCCGTTGAGCTTAAGGTCGTGTGCGTCGAGCTTGGCCTTCATCTCCTCGGCGGGGATGCCCACCACGTGCTCAGGGTAATTAAGGTCCACATGGGTGAGGCCGACAAGGGCCACATCCACCATCGCCTGATCCAGGAGGGCTACGACCAGCGCCAGGCGGTCCTGCTCATCTACGCATGGTGTCTACTGCTCTCCCTCGGCGCCATGGTGATCAACCAGGTCCCCGTGGGAGCCCGCGTGGTGATCTTCCTCTTGCTGTTCGCGTGCTCGGCGCTATTCGCTGCGCGCCTGCACCTGTTTGAGCCAGTACTGCGTCACCACTACAATCCCAAGACTCAGCGAGATGAGACCGTCACGCCCGAAGACCCCGCTTTCGCCGCCGAGGAGCGCGCGGCGCACGTGGCCCATGAGGAGCGGCTCGAGCATATCGAGGGGCTCCTTCCCAAGAAGGGAAACGACCCTGCGGGACGACACGGCGAAAACCATCGTTGATTCCGGCAAGAGACGCCGTTTCTCTGGTAGCTTCATCTTCAACCAAGACCGACAATGCCGGCCGGGCACTCAACCCAAAAGGAGACAGCATGCCCAACGAGCTCAGCTATGAGGTCAGCCTCGAGCGCAGCAACCAGATCCGCGCCGACCTGCCGCAGCACCCCGAGAAGTACACCATGCTCACCGGCGACCGCCCCACCGGCCGCCTGCACCTCGGCCACTACTTCGGCACGCTCAAGAGCCGTGTCGAGCTGCAGGACATGGCCGTGCACACCAACGTGCTCATCGCCGACTACCAGGTCATCACCGACCGCGACAGCACCGATAACATCCAGGACAACGTGTACAACATGGTCATGGACTACCTTGCCTGCGGTATCGATCCCGATAAGACCATGATATACGCGCACTCCGCCGTGCCCGCCGCCAACCAGCTCATGCTGCCGTTCCTGTCGCTGGTCTCCGAGGCCGAGCTGGCGCGCAACCCCACGGTTAAGGCCGAAATGGAGGCCTCGGGCCACGAGCTCACCGGCCTTCTGCTCACTTACCCGGTACATCAGGCCTGCGACATCCTGTTCTGCAAGGGCAATGTGGTGCCCGTCGGCCGCGACCAGCTGCCGCACATCGAGCTCACCCGCACCATCGCCCGCCGTTTTAACAACCGCTACGGCAAGGTGTTCCCCGAGGTCGACGCGCTGCTGTCCGAGACCCCGCTGCTGCCCGGCCTGGATGGTCGCAAGATGAGCAAGAGCTACGGCAACGCCATCAATATTTCGATGACCGCCGAGGAGACGGCCAAGCGCATCAAGAAGAGCCAGACCGACTCCGAGCGCATGATCACGTTCGATCCCGAGAACCGCCCCGGCGTGTCCGGCCTGCTTTCGACGGCCGCCATCTGCACCGGTCGTTCCGAGGTCGAGATTGCCGAGGAGATCGGCATGGGCGGCTCCGGCCAGCTCAAGAAGTGCGTGACCGAGGCCGTCAACGAGTACTTCGCGCCGATCCGCGAGCGTCGTCAGCGCTATGAGAACGATCTGGACTATGTGAAGGACGTGCTGCACGAGGGCAACCGTCGCGCCAACGAGATTGCCGAGCAGACCCTGGCCGAGGTTCAGGACGCCATGGGCATGGTGTACTAGGCAAAGCGCCTTCGCACAACATAGACGGTGAGGCTGAATCCTCACCGAAACAGGAACAGGGCCCGCTGGCAGATAGTTGCCAGCGGGCCTGTTCCCGAAGTACACCGTTGAATCGCACAGAGGGGAGGAATGCGAATCAAACTCAACAGGGCAGGCTTTTTCATCGCCTATTGCCTGCTCCGTTGCTGAAAACAATATAGTTCACCGTGGTTTACTTTGCTGCGACAAACCGCGCCGCCATACCTTCTCCATAAGTTAACCTCGGTAAACCTGCCAAAACCACCACAAAGGGGGACAGGCACCTTTGTGGTGGTTTAAGCCACGGCAGAGCCGCTAGAGCCCTGCAGGCCAGCGACAGGCGGCCAAGTCGACGTGCATGTCGTCCTTAAACGCCACACCCTCCCCTAGCAAAAGCTCACGTTGAGCATCGGGACCGCCAAAAGCAAAACCATCGCATATGCGGCCATCGGCAAACACCACGCGGTGACAGGGAATCTCGCCGGGGCGCGGATTGCCATGCAGGGCATACCCCACGTACCGCGCACTTCGTGGACGTCCAGCAAGCAGCGCCACCTGACCATACGTGGCGACCATCCCCTCGGGAATCTGCTCGACCACCTCGTACACCCGCTCAAAAAAAGCCCTCAGACGCCATTGCTCGCTCCCTTCCACCCGGAATAGCATAAACCACCACAAAGGTGCCTGTCCCCTTTGTGGTGGTTTTGGCAGGTGGGCTAGTTAACGGGCTGGAAGAAGGCTACGGCTACGGCGCCGGGGCCTACATGGGTGCCGATGGTGGCGCCGATGGTGTGAACGGGCAGTTCGCCCTCGGTGTGGCCAGCCCACAGTGCCGCGCTGTCCTCGATATACTTCTTGAGCACCGCATCCGAAAGGCCCGTATAGCCGAGCGCCAGCGGCATGGAAAAGTCGATGCCGCCTGCCTTTTCGACCTTCTGGTTGAGCAGGTTACGTCCGTTCTTGGAACCGCGCGCCTTGCCCAGCTGCACGATCAGACCGTCCTCGGCAGCCACAACAGGCTTTACGTTGAGCAGCGTACCCACGGCACCGGCAGCAGCAGACAGCGACCGCCGCGCACCAGGTACTCCAGCGTCTCGAGCAGACCAATAACCACCACGCGGTCACGGACGGCCTCGACAGCCGCCGCGATCTGGGCCGCGCCCTGGCCCTCGTCCACTAGGCGCAGGGCATACTCGACCAGCACGCGCTCACCCAGGGTAACGTTATTGCTATCAACCACATACACGTCGCCGCCCGGCGCCTCGGCAAGTGCCGTACGAGCACTCTGGTTGGTGCCAGAGAGCTTGGCGCCCACGGTAATAATCACGGCCTCATCGCCGGCCTCACGCGCTTCGGCAATCGCCTGCGAAAAGGCGTACGGGTTGACCTGACCGGTCTTGGGCAGCTCATCGCGCTCCACAAGCATCTCGTAAAAGCGCTGGTGATCGATGTCGACGCCATCCATATACACATCGGTGCCAAAGGTGACGGACAGCGGCAGAACACGCAGAGCGGGGTGCTCCGCCGGCGACATATCGCTTGCGGAATCGGTAATAATGCGGACGGACATAACGAATCCTTTCTTGCGCAGGTCCCGCGCGGGGAATTTTGACAGCAATGCCCCGGCACGGCATACGCGCTCAAACGGGACTATGCAGTTTTTAATGGGAAGCAAATGCCTTGGCGGCCTTAGATCTCACGCAGGGTGTTGAGAATCGTACGCAGCGACGCATACATCTGCTCGCGCTGCTCCACACCCATAGCCTTACCGGTGGTGTCGAGCACCTCGCGAATGATGCGGTCCGCCTCGCTCATGCTCTCGCCGCCCAGAGCGGTCAGGCGCACCGGGGCACGATACTTAACGGCTGCATCACCCGAGTCGTCGACCTCGACGTAGCCGCCCTCCTCCAGATGCGCGAGCGTGCGCGAGACGGCGGCACGGGTCACGCCTGCCATGCGAGCCAGGTCAGCGCCAGTCAGGCCGTCCTTGCTGCGCTCAAGATAGTACAGGCACATAACGTCGGAGCCCTTGAGGCCCAGCCTTGCGCCCTCGGATGTCTTAATGCGCTGAATCTCCTTGTAGAGGCCGCTGATCAGTCCGACAAAGTCCTCAAAACGTGTCTCGTCGTTCTGCTGCATGGTGACGACCGCCTTTCGCTTACATGATGCTAACGGGTAAACATCTTAGCCGCACAAGGCAACACCCGTACCCAAATATCCCATTTGTTAACCCATCAACATAAAAACCACCACAAAGGGGACAGGCACCTTTGTGGTGGTTTGGGGCATCGAGTTTGATCCGCAGACTTCGCTACAGCCCCACGCAAGGATTGTCGCGGGTCACAAGCGTTTTAACGACAACCGTCGCTCCCAGATAGCGCTCGAGCAGCTCGGCTAAGCGATCGATCGCGGCCTGGCAATCCCCCATCCGCTCGGGCTCCACGCACTCAATCGCCAGGAAAGCATCGGCCGAATCATCGGACAACGCCGTTCGAACGCCATCGCGCCAGTTCCAGCAGCGGCACACGCGCCCGCATCATCGATGTAGGCGAGCTCGCCGGGCAGCGTCGGGTCATCTGTCTCCTCGCCAAGCGGCAGAAATGAATCGCCACCGTCGGTCACCTTCAGGCAAAGGTCTCCCTCAATCGCGTGCAAATCCTCGCCGCCTACGGGCAGCGCGTAGGACAGCGACACCGTGTTGTAGATGTCCACCGCGGGCGTAATGTGGCCCACAGGCTTGCCCTTAAGCACGCGCTTGAGCAAGTTCTCGATCGAGCAGCGGGTGCCCTTTTTAGTCTTGAACAGCCGGTACGCGTCGCGCCATGCCTTAACCGGCGCATTCTCGCTGATGGTATCACTCGTCAGGTGACGCTCCGCATCGATATTGGCACGGTCGAGCAACGCGGCAATCGCATCAACGTCCTCTTGAGGAATCTGAGCCGCGGGCTTCATGCCCTTTACGACCACAACACCGACAGCCGCCTGCGGAAATAGCTCCCAAAACGAATCCTCGGCAACGAAACTCTTCATGTGCTCTCCCTTCATAGCATGCGCCCGAGCCCGGGTGCCTAAACAAAAAGCGCCCTCACGACGGCCACCTTCAAAGTCCTACGGTGCCGACACAAGAGCGCTTACGCTGTCCCCATCCGGAGAAGGGGACGATATGTCAGGCGTATTGTAACCCGAGCCATCCACACGAGCAAAACCACCACAAAGGTGCCTGTACCCTTTGTGGTGGTTTTGAACTCGCGGCGATGCTAGTGGCGGAGTCCCAGCAGGCCGCGGCCGCGATGACGGGCCTCGACGGGCACCTGAGCATGCGGGCCGGCGGCCTTGACAGACTCGGGCAGGTGCGAGTACTTCTTCTCGAAGTTCTCCTCGAACATGACGGCCAGGTTGTGCGCTGCCTCGTCGTAGCGCGCGGTGCTCTGCCAGTACTGGCGCGGCACCAGGATGCCGTCGGGCACACCGTGGCACGTGGTGGGAATGTCGACGTAAAGATATCGTCGTGGACGAACTCGCTGTCCTCGATGGTGCCGTCGAGGGCGCGCGCGACCAGGGCGCGCGTGTAGGCAAGCTCGATGCGATGACCCACGCCGTAGCCGCCGCCGATCCAGCCGGTGTTGACCAGGTACACACGCGTGCGGCCGTCGGCAATGCGCTCGCCGAGCATCCTGGCGTAAACCATGGGGTCGAGTGGCATAAACGGCTCGCCGAACAGCGAAGAGAACGTGGGCGTGGGCTCGGTGACGCCGACCTCGGTGCCGGGGATCTTGGCGGTGAAGCCCGTCACAAAGTGGTACATGGCGGCATCGGCCGTTAGACGCGAGATGGGCGGCAACACGCCAAAGGCATCGCAGGTCAAAAACAGTACGACGCTCGGAGTGGTGCCCATGCCCTTGGTCCACGCGTTGGGGATATGCTCGACGGGGTAGGCCACGCGCGTATTGTGCGTGATCGAGACGTCATCATAGTTGGGCTTGCGGCTCTCGTCGAGCACCACGTTTTCGCAGATCGCGCCAAAGCGGACGGCGTTGAAGATCTCAGGCTCGTGGAACGCGTCCAGGCCCTCGCATTTGGCGTAGCAGCCACCCTCGATGTTGAAGATGCCCATGTCGGACCAACCGTGCTCGTCGTCGCCGATCAGCAGCCGCATGGGGTTGGCCGAAAGCGTGGTCTTGCCGGTGCCCGACAGGCCAAAGAACACCGCGGTCTCGTGCGTGACGGGATCCATACTGGCCGAGCAATGCATGGGCAGCACGTCGTCCTCGACGGGCAGCAGGTAATTCATGACGCTGAAGATGGACTTTTTGATCTCGCCGGAGTAGCCGGTACCCGCGACCAAAATCACGCGCTCCTGGAAGTTGATGACCACGGCGGCGCTGGAGTTGAGGCCCTTGATGGCGGGATCGCACTGGTAGCCCGGCGCGGCGAGCACACAGAAGTCCGGCTCGCCGGTGCGCGCGATTTCGCGGGCAAGCGGGCGGGCGAGCATCTGCTTAATGAAGAGTGCTGGCTGGCGCGCTCGCAGGCGACGAGCAGTCGGCGCGTGTGGTTGCGGTCGGCGCCGGCCATGCCGCGGGTGACGAACACGTCGCGCTCGTTGAGGTAGTCGACGATGCCGGCCTTGATGGTCTCGTAGCTCTCGATCGAAAGCGGTCGGTTGACGGCGCCCCCAGGCGATCTTGTCGTGCACGTCGGGCGTGTCAACGATAAAGCGGTCATTGGGGGGAACGACCAGTGCGCTCCCCCCGTCTCGATCACCAGCGCGCCGTTGGATGCCATGCGGCCTTCTTCGCGGCGGATAGCGTGCTCGACGAGCTCCGCGGCGGGTAGATCGACCAGCAGACGGGGCTGATTCTCGGCGGGATCTTCGACCAGCGTAATACCAAAGTTGGACAAAAACATCTGCAGGGGTAACACCAGGCATGGGGCCTCCTTTAAAAAACGCGACACGAGGACACGACGCGCACTTTACTCACGTAAAGCCCGTTGTACCCGATATGCAAAAACGTTTTTGCGGCAAGGGCGGCAAGCCCGCCCAACGGTCAAAAATCGCAGGCAAGCGGCCTAGTCATTGGGGACGTTTTTAAACGACTAATCGTTGGGGACACTCTTGAACAGGCAACAACCAAGGAGCGTCCCCGGATGCCGGCACTCGGGGACGTTCCTAAAGTGCCGGCACATAAGGAACGTCCCCGAGTGCCGGCTACTGAATGGCGCCGCCGAAATTATCGAACAACCTGTTCAAAAACACGAACGAACACCGTCGCGTCTATACTAGAGCGCAGCAATAGAAAGGACTCCGCTTTGAGCATCACGCCCATCGATAGCATTCGCCGCGCCATCGCCCGCCGCAATGGCGTCGCCGACCCCACCGTATCGGACGGGGCGCACGGGCAGGGCGGACGCATCGAGAACGGCCTGTTCCCCGCATCGCACACCGCCGAGGAGCTCGCACGAATCCAAGAGCTAAGCCAGCGTAACGCCGGCGGTCCCGACAGCAGCCAGGCCACACGCCGTCGCCGCGAGCGCGATCGCCAGCCCGGCCCCATCCACCGCATGGTCAATGCCTGGTGGAACCGCCTGCTCGGAGCCGTCTACGGCGGCGGCTTCTCCACGCAAGAAGCCGAGTACGAAGATCACGCCACCCGTCGCGACTACCTTTGGAATACCCTGGGCACCGCCGTATGGGGCATGGCGTTTCCGTTGCTCACCATCGTGTCCACACAGCTCGTGGGCGCCGAGGAGGCTGGCAAATTCTCCATCGCCTTTGTCACCGGCACGCTCATCATGATCGCGTGCAACTACGGCGTGCGCAATTTCCAGGTCTCGGACATCGACGAAAAGACGTCCTTTGCCTCTTACCAGCTCAACCGCTGGATCTGCGGAGCGCTCGCGCTGGCATGCGGCCTGGTATACAGCAGCGCCCGCGGCTACGATGCGCAGATGGCCACAATCGGCCTGGGCGTCTACCTGTATAAGGTGATCGACGGCATTGCGACGTGTACGAGGGCCGCCTGCAGCAGGCCGACAAACTCTACCTGGCCGGCATGAGCCAAACGCTACGATCCGTCGGCGTCATCGCGGTCTTTAGCGTGGTACTGTTCCTCACGCGCAGCATGCCCATCGCCGCCATGGCCATGGGTGTTACCGCGATCGCCTCGCTCGTTCTGGTCACCGCGCCGCTCGCCCTGCTCGAAACCGAAAAATCGCGCCGCGTGAGCCTGCGCGAGGTCGGTCACCTGTTTATCCAGTGCGCCCCGCTTTTTGGCGCGCTGTTCCTGTTCAACCTTATCGAGAGCATGCCCAAGTTCGTGATGGAAGGCACGCTGGCCTACAAGTATCAGCTGTACTTTAATGCCCTGTTCTTTCCGGCGCAGGCTATTTTGTTGAGCATTGGATTTATCTATAAACCGCAGCTTCTGCGTTTGTCGAGCATTTGGGCTAATCCTCGCAAGCGTCGTCGCTTTGACCTGATTATTGTTGCCGTTATGGCACTGATCGTGGTCATCACCAGCGTGTGCGCCGCATTTATGGCAGGTCCCGGTATTCCCCTCATGAGCTTCATGTACGGCCTCAATTTTGAGCGCTACCGCACGCTGGCACTGCTGATGGTTGTCGCCGGCGGCGTCACCGCGGCCATCGACTTTCTCTACGCCATCATCACGGTGCTGCGCCATGCCGGCGACGTCACCAAAATCTACCTGATCTGCTTCGCCGTAAGCGTAGTGCTGCCGGTGATCCTGATCAACCTGCTGGGTCTGATGGGCGCCGTGGTGAGCTACCTAGCCATCATGGCCCTACTCCTGGTGCTGCTGATTATCGAATACGCCCACATCCGCCAACGCATCGAGCGCGACCGCAACCCGTACGGCGTCTAATTCGAATCAATTTTGAAGAAAAGAAACGTCGATGTTTTGGCACCGACAGCGAGCAGTCTCAAAGTGCCCCAGGTTGGCGCGAAAGAGGAGCGACGCGTACTTCCGTACGCGAACGACGGTTTGAGCGACAAGATGGGGTGCTTCGGGGCTGCGCAGCATCAACGTGGCCGCGTTCGGTAGAACGGCGGAACAAAGTTATTCCCCGGGGCGAATATTCGCGTAGAACTCCGCCCCATCATCGAGCCGCAGGATGCCCACGCGACCGAACTCGGAGCCGGTGGCGGCAGCGCAGTCGATGTCGATGCGATCGGGCACACCGGCGGCATCCTCGCCGCCCAGGCGCACGATCTGCCCGCGGCCCGACTCCTCATCGAGCCCCGCAAGACCACCGACCTCGCAATAACGCCCGAGCGACACCGTTGGCGTGTGACCGCTCACCACGACCGGACCCTTGCCCTCGGCAGAAAGCAGCCCGGTCGGCGCATCCCAATAGCCGTGACGAATCCACAGCAGGTCATCGGCCGACTGCACCGCGAGCATCTGCTGCAGCAGCTCGCGATCGGCACCCACCGCTCCAACGCCATCGGCACAATCGACGCCATGCTCAAGCAAAAACGCGCGCGCCGCCTTCATCTCGATTCCAGCATGTACCAGCAGATACGGGCGCTCCTCGGTCTCGGCCACCGCGTAGAGCGGCAGCGCGGCCATCCATCGCACGAGCTCCTCGTATGCGTCAAATTCCATGTCGTTGAGCTGCTCGCGCGTCGTCCAGCCACCGTTGATATCCCAGGTCTCGGCATCGAGCGGATCCTGGCCAATGATGGCATCGAGCATGATCTGCTCGTGATTGCCCTTGAGCACGCGGGCGTTGGGCAGCGAGCGCACGAGCTTAATAACGCCGACCGGATCGGGCCCGCGATCGATCATGTCGCCCAGCACGTACAGCGTGTCGTCGGACGCCAGCGAAATCTTAGACAGGGCCTCGTCAAGCGCACGCACGTGCCCGTGAGCATCAGATGTCACATAGATCGCCATGGTACGCCTCTCCTTGCATTGCGGCCGAAGCCCGGCGCCGCAACTAAAACTTCAAGTTGAACTTAAAACGTTACCCATTGTACTCCGTTGCAATAAAGCTGGAAAGGGTTTCCAAGCAGAGGCAAAGACGGCAGCCGTCTATGACGATATCGCGCACGCCCGCAATCCAACCCCATAAACCCACCATCTTTGGGTACAAATAACCGCAGACAACTGACCGTGCCACGCCAACCACCCAGGAGCGGACACCATCCATGAACCAGATCCTTCTCTTTATCGGCCTCGTTATTATTCTGTGCCTGACCATCAAGCCCGTCGGCAAAAAACTCCCCTTCCCCACCCTGCTCATCTTTATCGCGCTCGGCATGCTGTTGGGCGTCAACGGGCCGGCGCACATCGAATTTAGCGACTACGCGCTCACCGAAACCGTCTGCAGCACGGCGCTGCTGTTCATCATGTTCTACGGCGGCTTTAACACCAATATCGACCGTGCCAAACCCGTTGCCGTGCCCGCGGTATTGCTGAGCACGCTCGGCGTCGTCATCACTGCTGGCATCACCGGCGTGTTCGCCCACTTTGTGCTGGGCTTCGACTGGATCGGCGGCCTGCTGCTGGGATCGGTCGTGGCGTCCACCGACGCGGCCAGCGTCTTTAGCGTGCTGCGCGAGCACAGCCTTTCGCTGAGGGGCGGCACCGACTCGCTGCTCGAGGTCGAATCGGGCTCCAACGACCCCGTCGCCTACATGCTCACCGCCGTGCTCGCCACACTCGCAGCCGGCGGCGACATCAACATTCCCGCACTGCTGGCCAAGCAGATTATCCTGGGCGCGGGCCTGGGCCTTGCCATCGGCTGGGCGGCGGGCCGCCTGATTGAACGAGCGCACGCAACGGCCGAGGGCGCGCAGACCATCTTCTTGTTCGCCATGGCCATCGTCGCCTACGCGCTGCCGAGCTACCTGGGCGGCAACGGCTTTTTTGGCCGTATACCTTGCAGGCATTGTGCTGGGCGCAAGCGACATCACCGGTAAGGTCGAGATGGCGCGCTTTTTGACACCCTCACCGAGATGGCCGAGATGACCATCTTCTTTTTGCTGGGCCTGCTCGTCACGCCCGCGCGCCTGCCGCAGATGCTGCTGCCGGGCCTGGCGCTCATGGCGTTTATGCTCTTTGCGAGCCGCCCCATCGCCGTCGGTCTGCTGCTGGTGCCCTTTAAGACGAACCCTCGCCAGGTTGCACTCGTAAGCTGGGCGGGCTTGCGCGGCGCGGCTTCGGTCGTCTTTAGCCTCTTTGCCATGGTAGCCGGCGTTCCCGGCGGTCACGACCTGTTTGACCTGGTGTTTGTGATTGCCGTATCGAGCATTGTGGTGCAGGGTTCGCTACTGCCGGCGGTGGCGAAGAAACTCGATATGATCGATGCGGCCGGCGACGTACGCCGCACCTTTAACGACTACCGCGACGAGGACGGCATGTCGTTTGTAAAGCTCAAGGTGGGCGCTGGCCATCCGTTTGCCGGACGCTCGCTCGCGGACATTGGCAGCGCCACAGACATGCTCGTGGTCTTGGTGCTGCGCGACGGGGCGCACCCGGTACTGCCCAACGGCGATACCGTCATCGAGGAAGGCGACCTTCTGGTGATGGCAGCCCCAACGTTCGAAGAGCGTGCCGAGGTTACGCTGCGCGAGGTCACCGTGACGCCCCACGGTCGCCTGGCCGGTCAGCGCCTGCGCGACGTGCCGCAAGGCAAGCACCCCTTTATCGTGGTGATGCTCAAACGCGACGGCCAAACGATCATCCCCGACGGCAACACCCTCATATACGCCGGCGACGAAGCCGTCATCGCCACGCTGGCGTCGTAGTGACCAGGGGTTAGCTAATTTGCGACGAAGAAATCAAGCGCCTAGAGAACCTCATGCCTTCGCTCGCAGATTTGGATTTGCCCGAGGAGTAAAGCACCCCTCCCCCATGTAACCATCCTGTAAATCATAGCGGCGCACTCGGGTTTTGCTGTGATTCGGTCGCGCCTGACGCTCCACTGTGCTAAAGTATCCCGAACGTTCAAACGACTACGAGGGGAACTAGAAGATGGCACGTGTGCACAACTTCTCAGCTGGCCCGGCCGCGCTGCCTACAAGCGTGCTCGCCGAGATCGCCGACGAGATGATGGACTACCGCGGTTGCGGCATGTCCGTACTCGAGATGAGCCATCGATCTAGCATGTACCAGCAGATTATCAACGACGCGAGGCAACCCTGCGCCGTCTGCTGAGCATCCCCGACAACTACCGCGTCCTGTTTTTGCAGGGCGGCGCCACGCTGCAGTTTGCGGGCATCCCCATGAACCTCATGCGCCGCGGCCGCGCCGGCTACGTCGTGACCGGCAACTTTGCCAACAAGGCGTACAAGGAGGCCGCCAAGTACGGCGAGGCCGTGCTGCTCGCGAGCTCCGAAGACACCAACTTCGACCGCATCCCCGACATGGCCGACATCAACGCGCGTATTGCCGCCGAGGCCACGGGCGACGGGCTCGACTACGTCTACATCTGCCAGAACAACACCATCTTCGGCACCATGTACCACGAGCTGCCCAACTGTGGCGATGTGCCGCTGGTCGCCGATGTCTCGAGCTGCTTTCTGTCGCAGCCGCTCGACGTTGAGCGCTACGGGCTCATTTACGCCGGTGCGCAGAAAAACGCCGGCGCCGCGGGCGTGACCGTGGTCATCGTGCGCGACAACCTGATCGCCGACGACCCGGCCTTTGCGCAGACGCCGCAGTACCTGAACCTAAGACCCAAGCCGCCAAGGGCTCCATGCTCAACACGCCCAACACCTTTGGCATCTACGTGTGCGGCAAGGTGTTCCATTGGGTTGAACAGACCGGCGGACTTGCCGCCATGGCCGAGCGCAACTGGGCCAAGGCCAACCTGCTCTACGACCTGCTCGAGAACAGCAAACTATTCCACGCACCGCACAGACAGACAGTCGCTCCATCGCCAACGTCACGTTCCGTACCGGCGATGCCGACCTCGACGCCGCCTTTGTCGCAGGCGCGGCCGAGCACCAGATTCAAAACGTCAAGGGCCATCGCCTCGTCGGCGGCATGCGCGCCAGCGTGTACAACGCCGTCACCATGGAAGACGTGCAGGCACTGGCCTCGTATATGAAGGACTTCGAAGCGCAGCATAGTTTGAGTCCGCGATCTAACTAGCCCGCAACGAGCGGGCCGACCAGCCACTTCAAACCACTTGTTATAAACAAATCCGCTAAGGAGTTTTTCATGCGCAAGATTAAAACCATCGACGACATTACCAAGGACGGCAAAGTCGAATTTGGCGAGGGCTACGAGTTTGTGGGCACCGCCGAGGAGGCCGACGCTATTCTGATGCGCTCCACCGACCTGCACGGCCACGAGCTGCCCGAGGGCATCCGCGCCATCGCCCGCTGCGGCGCCGGCGTCAACAACATCCCCCGTCGAGGAGTACGCCAGAAAGGCGTCGTCGTCTTTAACTCTCCCCGGTGCCAACAGCAACGCCGTCAAGGAGCTCGTCCTGGGCATGCTGGTGCTTTCGAGCCGCGCGTCGTGCAGTCGATGAACTGGGTGCGCGACAACGCCGACGACCCCGAGATCCAGGTCGATGCCGAAAAAGCCAAGAAGGCCTTTGTGGGCCGCGAGCTCAAGGGCAAGCGCATCGGCGTCATCGGCCTGGGCAACGTAGGCTCCAAGGTCGCCAACGCCTGTGTCGACCTGGGCATGGACGTTTACGGCTACGATCCGTTCATTTCCGTCGAGCACGCGTGGGTGCTGAGCCGCGAGGTGCAGCGCGTGGGCACGCTCGAGGATCTGTGCCGCGGCTGCGACTACCTCACCGTGCACGTGCCCAGCAAGGCCGATACCATCGGCATGATCAGCACCGAGCAGATCGACCTGCTGGCCCCGGACGCCGTGCTCATCAACTACGCGCGCGAGACCATCATTGACGAGGACGCCGTCGACGCCGCCCTGCGCGCGGGCAAGCTCAGCTGGTTTAGCTGCGACTTTGCCACGCCCAAGACCGTCAAGATGCCCAACACGTTTATCACCACGCATTCGGGCGCCGGCACCGGCGAGGCCGAGGCCAACTGCGCCGACATGGCCATCAGCGAGCTCAAGGATTACCTGGAAAACGGCAACATCGCGCACAGCGTCAACTACCCCGCCTGCAGCATGGGCAAGGCGCGCGCCGCAAGCCGCATTGCCTGCCTGCATGCCAACGTGCCCAACATGATCGGCCAGATCACGGCCATTCTCGCCAAGGACAACGCCAACGTGCAGCGCATGACCAACGAGTCCGCTGGCGAGAACGCCTACACCATGTTCGACACCGATGAGCACCTGGACGGCAGCACGATCGAGGCACTTAAGCAAATTCCGTCGATGTATCGTGTGCGCGTGATTAAATAGCGCCGGCGCCAATCCTGCCAGACAGACCACGAAGCCCATTCGGCCCCCGTTTTCACGAAACGGGGGCCGATTTTGTTGCTCCGGACGACTTTAAAATGATACCCAGAACAAGTTTTT
>ENA-OQBU01000091-OQBU01000091.1-human-gut-metagenome-genome-assembly--contig:-NODE-91-length-25911-cov-2.888613_pt1 | contig 25911 bp, 29 predicted proteins | sample MGYA00242492_ERZ504566 | MGnify/ENA primary metagenome ERZ504566 (study PRJEB26092, sample SAMD00036261) | human gut metagenome | host: Homo sapiens | study: EMG produced TPA metagenomics assembly of...
TCATTGCTCAGCGGTCAAGGAACTGAGAAATCAGATAGCCATGCGCGGCATGATCTGAATCGCCTGAGCCGGCGGCCACCGCACGGCCCGCCGCCGCGGCGAACGCGCCGACCAGACCATGAATCTCATCCACGGACAGCGCGCGCGGCGTACGCAACCCACCGAACGCGATTTCAGACGGTGCCATGGTAGGCCAGCCGCCCGCCTCCTCCGGCACGCTCTGACCGTCGTAACCAACGGCAAAGCAACCAGTCGAAGCCTTACGCCCCGCATGGTTGAGCTGGATGGCAGGCACCGCACCCGCCTCGCGAATACCGTCCACGATCCAGCGCCAAGCATCAATCTGCCCGTCTTCCCACAGGCCCAGATCGCACGGCGTGATACGCCCCTCAGGAGCCACGGCGGTGGATTCGACAATCACCATGCCGAATCCGCCGAACGCGCGAGACACGTAATGCTGGTAGTGGAACGGCGTGGGCCCACCATCGCGGGCGAACGACGAATACGTGCACATCGGCGGCAACCAAATACGATTACGCACGGTCACCTCGCGCAGCGTCATTGGCGCAAACAGCCCCGGACGGTCCTTGCTGACTTTCTTATCTGCCTTGCTCACAGCTTCCCTTTCCTCATAATCCTCATAATCATCGAACGATTCGCTCGTCTTGCCCGCGCCGGCCCGCTTCTTGGACCGTGCATCGGATTTTGACTTCTTCTTACCGTGCTTACGGTTCTTCGATGCATCCTCGTGCTTGGTCTTCGGCTGCTTGGACTGATCGCCGTCCGAAGACGAAGCCAGCGTCACCGCTTTGAGATCCGGCACGTCGAATCCACGAAAATCAAAATTCTCATGCGTCAGATCGTCGTTGCTCATCGTTCCCCTTTCCGATGCACGTTCATGGCAAATATTCGATGAACGCGATGGCGTTGTCATTAAGTATTGTAAAACGGGCGTCACCTGAAACAGGTAACGCCCGCAAACTACGTAATTTGGGTATCGCAGTCGGCCATGTTACGCAGACTCAGCCGGCATGCAATCACCAAATGTCAAACGCCAATCACCAATCACTGGCCATCATTCGACTGCTCTGAATTGGTGCCCTGGGTTTGGGTGTTGTTTTGCCCAGTGTTCTGCGACTGAGACTGATTGTTGCTGCTCTGCGATTGGCTGTTGCCATTCGTAGTGGTCTGCGGCACGCTGAACGTTCGTCCGCCAATGCCCAGATACTTGCCAGTCGTGGTGTACTTCGAGACGGGCTGGCCGTAATCGTTGTCAATCGGTATTTTCTTCTTGGAAATGTAGCTATTGAAGAAGTTGGTAACGGCCGGACCCGCGATTGTCGAACCATCCCAATAGCTGTTGTACCGGCCGTTGATGGCAATGTTGGAATACGGTTGGTGTACGGGTTCTGTGCATCGCCGACCACAGCGAACGCCGCAATCTGATTAGGAATGAACGATCCACCGGACACCGCAAGATCCTCACTGGTACCGGTCTTACCAAACGACTTACGCCCGTCAGCCAATCTGAATGACCAACCGGCACCATCCGGCCGCACCGTACCTTGGTTCAGGGTATAAGCGAGTGTTTGGATGATGTCCTTATCCACCGCCTGATGGCAGTTCGCGGATGGAACCTTGAGATCGTTGCCGTCCTTATCGGTCACCTTGCTGATGGCAATCGGGTTGCATTGCACACCATTCGAGGCGTATACGGCGAAGATGCTCGCCATGGTCAGCGGGGACACATTCACCGAGCCGATCATCATGGATGGTGTATACACCTGGGTTTGTCGATGGTCTCACCCGTGGCGGCGTCATGGTATCCCAGTTCAGTCGCGGTGTCCGCCACCTTGCACAGTTTGAGGATGGCACCCATGGAAGCCTGAGTAGTGTTATGCGAACGGACCAGACCGAGGAATGGGCTTCTGGGTTCACTGTACCTGCGCCCATGGCGTTCGACACGTTCCACGAATCGGCACCGCCCGAATAGTTACTGCAGGCGAAGTCCGTAGTGGGGTATGACGTCGAGGTCTGGAGGTTGTCGTTGATGGAATGGCCCGCTTCCATCCACGCAATCAGGTTGATCGGCTTCCAGGACGAACCGATGGTCCAACCAGAACCACCGCCATCCGCCAAATCGACGGCATAGTTCTGGCTCGTCTTGGTGGGATCGTTCGCGGCTGCCGGAGTGGCGTCATAGTAACGATTCAGGCCAAAGCTCAGCACTTCGCCGGTTCCCGGTTTGACTGCGGCCATGGCTATCTCCATGCCGCTGGGATCGTCCGGTGGATGGTATTACGCGCGGTCTCCATCATCGTGGAATTCGCTTCCACATCCAGCGTGGTGACGATTTTCAGGCCACCCTCCTGCAGCAGCTTGTTACGCTCGGCACGAGTCTTGCCGAATTCTTCGGAGTTCTGGATGCGATGCACCACAAAATCGCAGAAGTACGCGTAATCGCCGGTGTCCTGACAGCCGACATTCACGTCCTGTGCTTTCAGCGTGTCCTTCAACGGCGTGTTCACAGCTTCGGTGTACTGCTTCTGGGTGATGTATCCTTCCTGCAGCATCAGCTTGAGCACGATATTGCGTTGGTTTTCGCTTTCCTTCTGGTTCTCTTCGACCAGCGGATCATACAGGCTTGGGTTCTTGGTGATAGCCGCGATGGTGGCGGACTGCACCACGTTCAAATCGGCGGCGGACACGCTGAAGTAGCGCTGGGCCGCGGTTTCCACGCCATACAGGTTGTTGCCGAACTGGGCGATGTTCAAATAGCCCTGCAGAATCTCGGCCTTGGAATACTTCTTTTCCATCTGCACGGAAATCAGCATCTCGCGAATCTTACGGGCGATGGTGTCTTCAGTGGCATGGTACTGGGCGATCGAATCGTCATCCTCGATCGCCTGCATCAGCAGCACGTTCTTGACGTACTGCTGGGTCAGCGACGAACCACCCTGCTGGGAGCCTTTGACGAGGTAGGTCTGCACGAACGCACGCATCACGCCTTGCACGTCGACGCGGCGTGAGTCCAGAATCGACGGTCTTCGCGCGCCACCACTGCCTGCTGCATGGTTTTGGAAATCTTCTTCAGCGGCACGACGATACGGTTTTGGTTGTAGAACGTCGCGATAACGGTGGAACCGTCTCGCGCGTACATCGTCGACTTCTGGGGCAGACTAGTCACGTCGAAGTCCACGTTTTCTACCTTGAGCGACGGAATCACCGCTTTGGCGGCTTTATTGGCACCGATCACACCCGGTACAAACAACACGCTGGCCGCCACGCCGCCGCAGACGGCAAGCATGATATAGGCCAAGAGGAGAACAAGCACACGTTGGAGAGTGAGGGACTTCTTTTTGGGCATGGGCCCCATTCTAAATGGGGTGCCCTACCAACCGGGCTTACGGTCAGCTCCCGTGAACATATCATCACAAGAACCGCACTAGCGTAACATTGGCTGGAAGTCAGCCGAACGGTCAGCGCCGCGAGCGCGAATCAGCATGCCTGGCTGGAAGATGATGATCGATCGGCCGTCACGTGCGATCCATCCGCGGTTGGAAAAGTCCATCAACGCCTTGTTCACGGTCTCACGACTGGAGCCCACCAGTTGGGCCAGCTCTTCCTGAGTCAGGTCATGCGGCACTTTGAGGCCCTGTTCCACCGGCTCGCCGAAACGTGAGCCCAAGTTGAGCAATGTCTTGGCCAGACGCGCCGGCACATCCATGAATACCAAGTCGGAGATGCGTTCGTTGTTGCCGCGCTGGCGGCTGGCCATGACCTGCAACATGTCGATGGCCACACGCGGATGCTCATCAAGCCATGCGAACAGGGCATCATGCTCCAGCCAGACCACGCGCGTGCCATGGCTCATGGACACCGCGGACGCGGTGCGCGGGCCACCATGAGGGTCGAATACCGGAATCTCGCCAAGCACTTCGCCCGGCGCGTGGATGGACAGCAGCTGCACGCGGTCATCGGAAGAAGTGCGAATCAGCTTGACGCGCCCCTGCTCCAGTAAATACATGCGCTGATCGGTATCGCCTCGGAGAAGATATAGTCGCCTTTATCGAACGTCGCATGCTTCAAATGCGGCAACAGCTCCTCGGCTTCGGCTGGCGATACCTGCTTGAACAATGCCGTATGCAACAGGATGTTTTCCTCGTCAGCAAAAGCGTTTGGCGTTTCCAAGCTCATCGCACCATCCTTATTGTCCTATGACCGTCGTCGCCCATCCGTCATATTGTAACGCGCCCCACAGGTTTCGTCAGGAGCATGCCCTCATTCGTCACTTCATGTGTGGCACGATCCGATAGCCGTACGACATGCTGACGAATGCGTTACCGCGAAAAACGGCACTGTCGCGGCTACCGCGCTCGCCCATGACAAAACCGCGCACGGCCAGCGGCAAAATCGTATACGGCCATCGGTGAAATCACGCCGCAAACCAGTCAATAAGGTGCTCGACGATGTGTTCGCGGCTGAGACCCGTCTGGCTTTTCATCGGGTCCACGCGTTTGACCGCTGATTTCACCGCTTTGTCTGACATCTTCTCGCGACTGGTGTTGAGCACACGGCTCATCTTGGCCGCATCGATGTCATATGCCATGGTCACATGGTGCAGCACCGCGCCGCCTGAGCCTACGGGGAAGCGCCGCTGCGCCGCTCCCCCGATCTTGCCGTACTGCGAGGCGATATCATTGAGGCCCGCGAACCGCACATCTAAACCAAGTTCGCGCAGCGCTTCGACCAGCCACCAGTCACAGAGCCGGTAGGATTCTTCGATGCTTACGCCCTGAACGAAATCGAGCGGCGCATACAGAGAATAGGTAATGGTGTTGCCCGGTTCGATAAACATCGCTCCGCCGCCCGTGCAACGGCGTACCACGTCGAAGCCGAGCTGCTTGGCAATGTCCAGATTCACCTCGTCCTGGGCCGATTGGAAACGGCCGATGACCACAGCCGGGCCCGCCCACTCCCATAATCGGATGGTCGGCTGTCGTGTTCCTGCTGCGACTTCACGCGCCCAGGTCTCGTCAATGGCCATTTGCTCGTCCGGAGTACGCGGATGGCCGTGGATCACGGTGAGTTGAGGCTTGAGGGCGTTCCAGCGCTCCCGGTATTCAGAGCTTTTGTCGGGCTGCTTGGTTTGTGTATTGATGGATGCTGGGATGTTCGGCGCATCGGGGCTGCCCACCCCCACCCGCTGCGCTGGAGCCCCCGCCAGCGGGGGTAAGTTGCTGCTTACGGCTCGGCTGTATGCGGTTTTGATGGCAATTTCATCTGTGCCGATAATTTGGCAACTAGGATGGGCGTCCAATACGGACCGCAATGAATCATCGCTAATTAGAGCTCGTTCCAGGTCATGCAACAAAGCATGAGATTCGGCATCCGAAACTGATTCAATAAAGAAATCACCGCTGATATGGCATGACTGTGCGGTGCCGTCATCATCGACGGATACGGTCACGGCGACTAGTTTGCTGCCAACGGTTTTGCATTCCCCATGTCGCATTTGCATGCAACTCAGTATAGAGAGTTTTCTGGCTCCCCTCAGCGAGGGGAGCCAAGTTTGAGGTCACATGCGGGCCAGAATGTCCTTGCCGACCTGGTCGGTGGAGCGCACGGTGGAGCCGAGCTCCTCGATGTCCGCTTCGACGGCGGTATGGATCTTCTTGGCCGCATCATCAAAGCCGAGATGCTCGAGCAGCATGGCGGCGGAGAGGATGGCGGCGGTCGGGTTGGCCTTGTTCTGACCGGCGATGTCCGGAGCGGAACCGTGAATCGGCTCGAACATGGACGGGAACTCGTCGGAGGCGTTGATGCAGCCGGAGGCGGAGTAGCCCACGCCGCCCACCACGGAGCCGGCCTCATCGGTCAGAATGTCGCCAAAGAGGTTGTCGGTGAGAATCACATCGAAACGGGCTCGGGTCGGGAGACCAGGAAGATGGTGGCCGCATCAATGTGCTGGTAGTCGTGGGTGCCTCAGGGTATTCCTCGCCGACCTTGTCGACGATGCGCTGCCACATATCACCGGCGTGACGAGCACGTTCTTCTTGTGCACCAGGGTGACGTGCTTCTTGCGCTTCATAGCGAGCTTGAAGGCGCAACGCACCACACGCTCCACACCGTATGCGGTGTTGATGGACACCTCGGTGGCCACCTCCTGCGGGGTGTTGCGGCGCACCGCGCCGCCGGCACCGCAGTACAGACCTTCGGTGCCTTCACGTACCACCACGAAGTCGATGTCGCCGGGGTTGGCGAGCGGCGAGGTGACGCCCTTGTACAGCTTGGAGGGGCGCAGGTTCACGTACTGGTCGAGGTCGAAGCGGAGCTTGAGCAGCAGGCCGCGTTCCAGAATGCCGGCCTTGATGCGCGGATCGCCCACGGCACCGAGCAGAATCGCGTCGTTGGCCTTGATGCGCTCCTCTTCGTCCTCGGGCAGGATCGCACCATCGCGCAGATAGCGCTCGGCACCCAAGTCGAAGTTCTCGTACTCGAAGTCAGCTACGCCTTCAGCGGCCTTTTCCAAAGCCTTCTGAGCCCACGGAGTGACTTCCTTGCCAATACCGTCGCCGGGAATAACGGCGATTTTTATATGTCTTTGCCATAGTTCAAGGAGCCTACTCGCGCTATCACCTGCCGGCCCGAACCCGCTCAGCTAGTGGACATGGCCTAATGAGCGAGCCCCCATCACATCCCATGCACCAAGCGTTCTCATAGGAAACCTCTTCCCATTGCTTGTACGCCCGGATAGACCGCCGTGACCGGCCTCGACCTCAATCTTGGCCACCGCGTCCACGCCGGCGGACTGCAAACGGGCCAGCCATTTGAGCGGCTCGACGTACAGCACGCGGGTGTCGTTCATCGAGGTGGTAATGAAGATTCTCGGGAATTGCGCGGCGGCGACCGCGCCGGTGGCAGCCCCATCAGCACTGCCGTCACCGGCAGCCTCGTCGTTGCCGCCCTCGAGCACGGCGACCGGCACATTCTCGTATGGCGTGTACGACTTCATGTACTGATACACCTCAGGGTCATGCAACGGGTCTCCCCATTCGTCCCATTCGGTGACGGTCAACGGCAAGTCCGGGTCAAGAATGGAGGTCAACGCGTCCACGAACGGCACATCCGCCTCAACACCGGCGTAGCATTCGGGCGCCATATTGGCAATCGCGCCCATCAGCAGGCCGCCAGCGGATCCGCCGTTGGCCACGGTGCGCCAAGCATCAGCCAAATGCGCCTTCTGCAGCGCGCGCGTGGCGTCCACGAAGTCCTCAAAGGAATGCTTCTTGTTCAGTCTGCGCCCCTGTTCATACCAGGCGCGTCCCATTTCGCCGCCACCGCGAATGTGCGGCACGGCGTACAGCACACCGCGATCCAACATGCTCAGACGAGAGACCGAGAACCCCGGATCGGAGGAAATCTCGTATGCACCATATCCGGTAATGAACATCGGCGAATCCTGCGCCGGGCAATCGCGGTGCCAGACGAGGGAAACAGGAATGCGTTCGCCGTCGCGCGCGGTAATCCACACACGGCGTTCCATGTAATCGCGTGGATTGAAGTCGCCCAGCACGGTGGCTCGTTTCAGCAGCGCATCTTCGCCGGTGGCGGGATCGATTTCGTGCAGCTCGCCCGGGCGGGTGTAGCTGGCGAACGAGTAGCGCATGCGCGGCGCCTCATACGATGGGTTGCCGCCGACGCCGATGGTGTACAAGCGCCGGGTCTCACCGGGCAGGTGGTCGTCGCTGGCACCATCGGAAGATGACGTGTGATCCGTGGGGGCCTCATCTTCGGTCCACAAGATCTCGCCATGATCGCCGGTGAAGCCTTCGCGATCGGCGGCGACCATGTCCCAGTCGTCCTCCAGGGCAGGCGGCAGCAGTTCCGTAAACCGCCACGGCCGTCCGGCCAGGAAGTCGGCGGCAGCCGCGCTCTTGGTCATGTATGCCACGTGCGGCTGGCCGTCGGCACGGTAGCTCAGGGACACAAAGTTGCGATGCAACGCGATGCCTTCGATGCCCAGACCGTGGGCACCTGCAATATCGCCGGATTGACGGCGTGAAGTATGCCTCGGTAATCGGCTTATCCGGCTCACCATGTTCACAGCCGTACGGCGACCCGGCGGCAATGCACACGCCTTCGCCGAGTCGGTACGGCGGCTCATGGCCACGCATGTCAATGACGTCGATTTCGAAATTCGGATTGGCAGCGTTGTGATAGACCACGGCGAGTGGCACATCCGCACCGTTCTCCCCCGCGCCTCAAAACAGGCAAAGCTCACATCATATTCAATATCGTTCTGACGCGGAATGAAAGCTTGGAATTCGCCTTCAGGCGTGGCCACCGGCAGCATCAGCACTTCGGTGGTGGTTTTGGAACCGGTGCCGATCACGATATTGCGCTCATCAAAACTGATGCCAACGCCCACCCAGAACCGTTCATCGGTTTCTCGGTACACGCACACATCCGATTCGACCGCCGTGCCAACACGATGACGCCACACAGCGAGCGGCCGCCAGGAATCGTCCAATTCCACCCAGAACACCCATTGGCCGTCCGGCGTGAAGCATGCGCTGCCAATGCCGGTGAACTGTTCGGGCAGTTCGCTGACCGGCTCCCCGGTCTCCAGCCCGGCAAGGTCGCGAATGCGGAAATCATATCGCTCGTCTCCCGCAACATCCACGCCGTACAGCATCCAACGGCCGTCCTTGCTCAGATCCAAGCCGCCGAGCCGGAAGAAGTCATGCCCCTCGGATTCCTTGTTCGCATCAAAAACGACCTGTTCACCGGGCATGGAGCCGGGCGCGCCTTGCGGATCCACGACCGGCGGGTCCCAGTCATCGGCATCGCGCACGGGGATGCGGCATTGCACGCCATACTGTTTGCCCTGCTGCGTGCGGGTGAAGTACCAGTAATCATTGACGCGCGTGGGAACCGACATATCAGTCTCTTCCACATGCGATTTCAGCTCTTCAAACAACGTATGCCGGAAATCCGCCAGATGCGCCATGCGACGCTCGCAGTACTGGTTTTCGGCAGCTACGTAGCTGCGCACATCATCGGAGTCTTTGTCTCGCATCCACTCGTAATCGTCTTCGAAAACGTCACCGTGGAATTCGCGGCGCTTCGGCTCGCGCTTGGCGTAAGGCGGCATCGCGGCCGCGGCGTTTGTGCTCTCGTCAGTCATACCACGCGATTATAGGCGAGGCACCGCACCGGGACGCATTCAGTGTTCATCACGCCGCGCTATCGCAACACCGTCTTCAGATACGGCAGCATGGTCTTCAGAATGTTCGAGCCTGTGGTGCCGGTGAATACTGGCACATCGGTTACCGGAGTCGGCTGGGTCGAGGTGAGCCCCGTCACCGACGCCAATCCGGTTGATTCGCGCGGGCTCAACTCACGAATGACGATCGCCAGTACACGTCCGGGGATATCTGCGGGCGATGGTGGCGTACGTGGTCGGGTCTTTTCTGCCCGTCATCGCCCACCAGAATGAACTTCATGTCTGGGAAGTCGGCCATAAGTTGTTCGGCAAACTCAAGTTTGTGCTGGGGGCCGGTGGGTACGAAGGTCTTGGGCCTCGGGTCGAGGTCGCGCAGCAGCAGCGGGCCTCGGGAAAACCATGGTCAGTGATGAAGTTGCGAATCGAACTCTCCACATTCCAGGGCGATGTCGAAAGATAGAAGAACGGTGCGCCGGGGAACAGGTCGGCGATGCGGGTGAACAGCACGCTCATGCCCGGCACGGAGGCTTTCTTCTTGGGGTCGAGGAACAGCAGGTTGTACGCGGCCTTCCATGGCACCGGGGCCTGCGTGATCATGATGGTGTCGTCCACATCGGAGATGATGCCGACTTTGGCACTGGCGGGGATGGTGTACAGGTTGGCGCTCACGGGTTTGCGGTTGGCCACGCTGTAGGAGACGCGATGGATGCCGGGCACCAGACGATGCTCGGCCACGAGGTCGAGATATCCGGCGGAATCGGAGATGGCGTATTCGCTGCCGAGATCGCGCGTGCGGTCCACCTTGTCATAGACCTCGGAGACGCCGATCTGCACGGTGTTGAGCGGCATGTCATCAATGCTGGCCTGCACGTGGGTGCGCGGCGCGGGTATGGCAAGCATGCCGCGGATGCCGCGGATCAGTTCGCCGGATTGCGCGTGCCTGGGGGCGTATACCGTGCGGCAGATCAGACGCGAGTAATCGCCGGTGCCATAACCCACATAGGGTTCCACTCGCGGATACCAGTCCCATTGGCGCACCACCTGAGTGGAGATGCGTGACCATACGCCGAACACGCGGGTGACGGCACGACGTATGAATCGGGTAATCGGCGGCTTGACTTCGATGCGCTCACGCTTGGAGGGGGTGTCGAACGTCGTGGCAGCCTTGCGTGCGGGAATCGGCACGGTGGGCATGTCATCGGAATGTTCAGCGTTGCTGGCATTGTCGGCACCATTGGCGGATGCCTTGACGTCAGAGACTGGCGCGGTGGCGGACAGCGCTGCACTGCGAGCAGCAGCATCCCAAGGCAGTCGCTTGCCTGCCGCCTCAAATCCTCGCGTGGGCTTCTCATAGACACCAATATAGGCCATACGCCTCATTTTCTTGGCTCCCCTCAGAGAGGGGAGCTCAAAAGGAACTACCGCACGACCTTCGCGTATTCGTCGGCGCTCAGCAGCTCCGGCTCATCGTCGTCAAGCTCAACCTTCAGCAGCCAGCCTTCGCCGTACGGATCGCCGTTGACCACGGACGGGTCGTCCGCCACGTCACGGTTCACATACTTGACCGTACCCACCACGGGGCTGATCAGCGGCTGGACGGCCTTGGAGGATTCAAGCTCCACGATCTCGTCGCCGGCCTCCACACGGGCGCCAGGCTCAGGCAGATCCACAAACACAAGTTCGCCAAGCTGGTCGGCGGCGTATTCGGTAATGCCGATGATTGCGGGGTCGACCGAACGGTCCACCCATGCATGTTCCTCGGAGTATTCGAGGTGGTCGGGAATGTCGAGATTCAGCGGCTGTTCGTTTTCGTTGTCATCACTCATAGTCATAAGCCTAACCTATCTTCGCGGTCCGTCACAGCTCGCGACCGAGCCATTCCTCAATCATGTAGCGGGCGATGGTGGCGCGGCCCGGCGCCGCCATACGGCCGGCGATGAGCTCGGCCGTGTATTCGTCGCGTGTGACCCATCGCGCGGTCATGGTCTCCTCGCCGTCCACACGCACGTCGGTGGTGATCGCATGTGCCTTGAACGCCATCATCAGCGAAGCCGGGAACGGCCACGGCTGCGAACCCAGGTACCGCACCTCGCCAAGCTTGATGCCGGTCTCTTCCATGGCCTCGCGGCGGCAGGCGTGTTCAAGGTTCTCCCCCGCCTCCACAAATCCGGCGGACACCGAATACAGCCTCGAATCCTTCCATGCCGCGTTGTGTTGCAGCAGCAGACGGTCGTGCCCGTCCACGATGGCGGTAATGACCGCCGGCTCCACGCGTGGGAACAGCACACGGTTGCCGTCCGCCTCGTTGGTGCATCGCTGCGCCCATCCGGCGAGCGCCGGCCGGACCGCCGCGCCACAGGTGGGACAGAACCGCTGGCGGCTGTGCCAGATGCTTAAGGTGATGGCACTGGTGGCTTGCCCGGCCTCGCGCGCGTTGGAGTGAGGGGCAAATCCGCGCAGGTCCACCCAGTCGAACCGGGTCACGGCCTGTTGCAGCAGCGGTGGGCTTCGGGGCCAAGGGCTGTACGGGCGCGCCGACCGAATCATCGAAGGCATCGTCCGCACCTTGCCCGGCCGAATCCGGTACACCGAGCGGCCCGGCGATTTTGGCTGCGGCTACGCCGCCATTACCCTTGGCGTTTCCCGGCTGCCGTATTCCGGCGGCAGCACCTCCGCTGATGCCGTTCTTGCCCAGCGCGCCGTCCACGGTGCCGGAATCCTGGGTGCCGAGCACGCCGCCGGCAGCACCGGAAACATCAGCAATCCCGTCAACACCGGGAACACCGGGCTTCCGGTACGCGCGTGATATCCACGGCGACCACGGATTCGCCGCGCGCCCCGACATAGGAGCCAAGGAACATGGCGACCGCTTCGGGGTAGCGTGCCAGTTCGGCGGACACATAGGCGCCCGGCAACGTGGCGAGCCGCATTTTCACGTTCTCATAGTCCACGAGCTCGCCTTGGCCGCGCGGTACGGCGACAAGTCCGCCGCGCGTAAGCACGACTTTGGTGGTCGGCTCGGCCAACAGCTCGTCGATCAGGCCGGGTTCGCTGCGCCGGTCCACCTGATAGTCGATGTCACCTTGTGCGAGCGGCAGGAACGGCAGCGCATGGGTCAGTGCCAGAGGCGAGAAATGAATGTCAGCGGTCATCGAAGTCTCCTATGCGTTCTTCTGCGCGCTCTGCACGCGCTTGACGAGCGAGAGCAGTGCTCGCGCCACGGTATCCGGATGTTCGACGGCACTGAAATGGCCGCAGTCCGGAATATCGATGAATTCAGCGCCGGTGATTCGTTCGGCGAGCGGCCGCATCACACTCGGATTGCTGGAGGGGTCCAGTTCGCCGGATACCACCAGGCTCGGTGCGCTGATCGTTTCCGGCACCGCCCCCAGTTCAGGCGTCCGTAGGTCATGCGCTGACGCCAGGCCAGACCAGCCGGGTTCTGTTCGTTGATCCAGCCGGTCATGGTCGCGATGAATTCAGGAGTCTTCTTGACGGTGGAATCGCCATCGGCCGGCTGCGCGAAGTGCATCACCGGTTCGACCGAGTTCGTCTGTTCGGCGGCGTCCGCCATCTTCAGTCGGTTCTCTCCGCCCACGCCGTCGGACGCGGCCATCGTGTCGCACAAGGCCAGTCCGGCCACCGTTTCGGGGTACAGGCGCTGGATGTCCATCGCCACGTAGCCGCCCATCGACAGCCCGACCCAAATCGCCTGCTCATAGCCGGCGGCCTTGATCAGGTCCACGTAGGCTCCGGCCAGGCGATCCAACGCCTCGCTGTACGCGCCGTTCGCCATGCGGGGGCCCGAATCGGCGTCGCTCGGCACCGGGGATGCGCCGGAGCCGGCCATGTCCGGAGCCCAGATCGGGAAGTCCGGCACGTCGTTCAGGTCGGCGAAGTCGGCGAGCGCCTTCGCGCACACGTCCCACATGCGGTGGTCCACCGGGTAGGCGTTCATCAGCACCACCGGCACGCCTTCGCCGTCGCGGTAGATATGATTGGCCAATTCGATTGCCATGAATTACTCCTTCACATTCGCGCCCCACTGGCGGAGCTGTCGGCACAGTCGGCTGGGAGCGGTCTCAACGCGGACCGCCCTCCGTCGCTACGCGCCATCCCCTCCAACGGAAGGCAAAACAACTGTCAGATTCCGGCCCAGGCCCAACGCCTGTCGCACGATGCGCCCATGGCCGTTGACCATCTGCGCCACGAACGTGTCCATTACGTCGCTCTTGGGATCCACCCATTCCACATCCAGCGTCTCATCCTGCGGCTTGCAGTCGCCGGCGATAGGCACCACGTAGCACAGTGCGATGGCGTGCTGGCGCGGATCGTAGTATTCGCTTAGTCCCGGCGTGGGGAAGAATTCGGCCACGGTGAACGGCTGGAGCCCGATCGGCAGCAGCGGCAAGGCGATATCGCCCAAATCCTTGGCCACATTGCGGGCGATGGCCTCGCGCAACGTCTCGTGGTACAGCACACGGCCGGTGATCAGCGTACGCTCGATCGACCCGTCCTCGGATACGCGCAGCAGCGAGCCCACCTGGGAGATGCGGCCCATCTCATCGGTGCGTACGGGCACGATCTCCACATACGCGATGGGCATCTGATGGCGCGCCCGGTTGATGTCGGACGGCCCCAGCCAGCCCGGCGGGTTGCCATGGCCAGAACCGCCTCCGTGGATGAAGTCCTCGGGCGTGATGTTGTCGAATTCGCCGCGGCCACGGCCGGCATCATAATCGCCCTCGTCGGGCACTTCATCATTCATGACTGGCATGCATCCCATTATTGCGCGTCACAGCGCGCCGCGCGTCACCTTCCAGCGAAATCTTGGGAAACGTTGGCCGGCGGCGGAAAATACGACACAAATGTTGGGTGGTGCTGGGAAGCTGGTAGCCAGCAGGGAGCCGACGGCCACGAACCGCACGGCTCCAAGCGCCAAGACGTATTGCATGAATAAGGCAATCGCCCGGCGGCCACGCACGAGGGCCGTACGGCGACGCCAAGGAAAACACAGAAGAAGGGAACATCATGGCAACCACCGCCATCACCTCCGCCGATTTCGAGAAGACCATCACCGACAACGAAATCGTGTTCGTTGACTTCTGGGCCACCTGGTGCGGCCCGTGCCGCGCGTTCGGCCCGATTTTCGAGGCGGCCTCCAACGAGCCGGAGAACGCGAACATCGCCTTCGTCAAGGTTGATATCGACGCCAACCAGGATCTGGCCCAGGCCGCCGGCATCCAGGCGGTGCCCACACTGATGATCGCCAAGCAGGGCGAGGTCATCTTCCAGCAGGCCGGCGCGCTGCAGGCCTCCGATCTGGATGACCTCATCGCCCAGGCCAAGGCACTCGACCTCGCCGCCGCCAAGGCCGCCCAGTCCGGTGCCGACCAGCAGGCCTGAGCCTGATTTTCCTTCATCCACTGCGCCGCCTATCATGGTGGGCAGTGTGAAATCCGATCAAGGAGCGCAATGACGAGACATGCCAAGCCGACCCGTATGCTCAGACCGTTGAACAAGCGCCAGTGGATGAAGATCGCGGCTGTGGTGGCCGCGGCAGGTCTGCTCGGCGCGGCGGGATTGGTGTCGCGCAGTTTCTACCATGCTGATGATGTGAAGCCGATTTCCACCATCACTTCGTTCTCCGCCACCGATTCGGCCGCATCCCGTTCTGCCACTCGTGGCGCAATCAACAGCGCCGACAAGAACACCACGTTCGTTACGGTGAAGATTAATGGCGATTCGCGCGTAGTACTTGGCGAAAAAGCAACATGACCACCGTCAAGGACGTGCTGGAGATGGGTGATATCACGCTTGACCCGGATGATGCCGTATCTCCCTCGCTGAAATCCAAGGTCACCGAGGCCACCGTGGTCACCATTAATCGCGCGGATGCCGATGTGGAGACCAGCGATACCGAGATCGCCTTCAATGAAGTGCGCAAGGAGACCAGCAGCCTGCCCAAGGGTCAGGAAAAGGTCGAGACCGAGGGCCAGAAGGGCATTATGGAGACCACCTCGCTGGTCAAGCGAGCCGGCGACAAGGTCGTCTCTTCCAACGTATTCGCCTCATGGGTCAAGAAGGCCCCGGTGGATAAGGTGATCCTGGTGGGCACTGGTTCCACCAAGTCGCCGTCGTCGGCCGATCTCGGCACCACTGTTCCGGCTGGAGAAGTGCAGTCCTGGGCGCATCAGTATCTGTTGGACAACGGGTATAGCGAAGCGGACTTCACCGCTGCGAACTACATCATCAACCACGAGTCCGGTTGGAGCCCCACCGCCACCAACCCCACGTCTGGTGCTTATGGCTTGGGTCAGGCCTACCCCGGTAGCAAGATGGCTTCCGCCGGTGCGGACTGGCAGACCAACTACAAGACCCAGTTCAAGTGGTTCATCAGCTATTGCGAGCAGCGCTACGGCGGCATCGTCGCAGCGTACAACTACTGGATCGCTCATAACAATTACTAATTGCGGGCATCCGGGCGCACCGCCTTTGACGGCGAGGGATTCGATGAGCTCGGCCATCATGCCCCGTCCCTTGCGCCGGTCCTCGTGCGCGTAACAGGAGATGATCTTCTGGTACGCGCCGTGCGCGAGGGCGAGCGGCTTGTTCGCGGGGAAGGCCACCATCCGCATGGCCTACGGCTTCCACCGCGTCACCAACCTCATCGCCCTGATCATGCTCCGATGCAGCGGACTCGACATCCGACTACCACAACCCACAATCTAACCCACAAAAACAGCAGAAGCCTCAAAGATCGGTATTCTTGCAGGGTTTTTTGGGTTATCCCGCAGGCATGGGTAGACTGGCATGCGGTAGGAGAAATACTCGCTGAAAGGTGCATGCCAGCTCATGGGAACGGGTGGCCAGCCGGAAAAGAATGCGACGCCAACGGCTCCGGCGTCGCATAACAGTGTCGCGGATCAGCCCACGATGGTGCAGTCTCCGGTGTCCGGGCCTGCCCAACCGGGCGATGCGCAGCCCACGGAGGCGATGAGCGGCGTTCCGGTGCCCCGTCCGAACCGGCGGGCACGGCGATTCCCGTTGCCAATCACGACATCGTCGATACGCTCTGGGATATTCCTCCGATCACGTTTCCCACGGACCTGTACGACGCCGGCGGTGCCGGTGCTCCATCCGGTCCGCGGCCACCCCAGTCAGCCGTGCTGACAACCCCCGGCATCATACGCGATGTGCACGTCGTGCACTGCTACGTGCCGTCCGCCGGGCTACCTGTCCAGCGAAAGCGTAACCGGGCAGCCAGCCAGTATCGATACATGTCATAACGTAAGGAAGTAGCCCATGCCATCACACGCACGCACGGTCACCAGGAAAACCCATCGCGTTCGCAACGCGCTGCTCGTCGTGTTGCTGTTGCTGGTCGTGTGCGCCGCGGCGGCCGGCTTCAGCGGATTCAAACTGTACAAGTCGGCGATGAGCGCCAAAGCGCACCTCAACAATGTCGTCAACGCGGCCAAGGTCATCAAGGACGGTTCCACCGACGACATGGTCAAGGCGCTGTCCGACGTGAGCTACATCCAGAAGGAGGCGGCCGCCGCCAAGCAGGATGTCAGCGGCGGTCTGTGGACGCTGGCGGAGAAGATGCCCGTGGTCGGCGGTGACGTGAAGACGGCGCGCACCGCCATCGGTACCATCGATGACTTCGCGCAGACCACGCTGCCCCAGCTGGGCAAGGTCGTCACCACACTGATCGGTGCCAGCCTCTCCAGTGGCGATGGGCAGCTCAACATGGAGCCGATCATCGCCGCGGCGCAGCAGCTTGCCACGGTCGACCAGTCCGTGCAATCGCAGGCCAGGACGATCCAGGATCTTCCCGACGCCAAACTCGGCGTGGTGAACAACGCGCTGCAGAACGGCAAGACGCAGATGGCCGCCCTGGCGCAGGTGACCGAAAACCTGAGCGGCATGCTCAACATGCTGCCGAACTTCCTCGGCGCGAATGGCGCCCGCAACTACGTGCTGCTGGCCCAGACGAATTCCGAGATCCGCGGCACCGGCGGCCTGATCGGTTCGGCCGGTTCCTTCAGCGCGGACAACGGCAAGATCGCGGTGGGGGAGTTCCACGCGGATGCCGAGTTCCCCTCCAACGCCGCGTTGGATGACGTCAACCAGGACGGTGACGGCACGCTGTACAGCGGACTGTACTTCGGTCAAGTCATCCATAATCTTTCGTCCACGCCGGACTTCCCGCGCGTCGCGTCCATGGCCCAGAAGTTCTGGCAGGCGGCTCCGTTCGGCGGATCGTCCGACGGCGTGATGTCGCTCGACCCCGTCGCGCTGCAGGCGATGATCGACGCCACCGGCGACGTGACCCTGTCCGACGGGCGCGTGCTCAACGGGTCGAACACCGCCGAATTCCTGCTCAACGGCGCCTACAAGGAACTGACGCCCTCCGCTCAGGACCAGTACTTCAGCGAGACCGCCGCCCAGACGGTCGCCCACCTGTTCAGCGACATGAACACGCAGAAGCTCATGACCGTCGCCAAGACGATGCTCCGGATGGCCGAGCAGCGGCACCTGTACTTCTGGTCGTTCCACGAGGAGGATCAGGCGGTGCTGCGCAGCGCCGGCGTCACCGGAGAGATCACCAACGACGCGAAGAACCCGGTGACCGGCGTCTACCTCAACGAGATGCAGGCCTCGAAGATGGACTGGTACATCCAGCGCAAGTCGACGGTGAAGAGGACCGGCGACAACACCTACCACGTTACGTATTCGTTCACCAACACCCTGCAGCCGGGCGAGGCCGGATCCCTGCCGGAATACATCACGGCGAACGCCAAGGGAGGCGTGGCGGTGAACCGCGTGGTCATCTACACGCCGGCCGGAGGCGAGGTCAGCAACGTGTCGGCGTCGAACGGCAGTTCCTTCGCGCAGGTGCAGGCCAAGGACCATATGACCTACATGGGCGACATCTCCCTGGCGCCTCAGGACACGGTGACCATCGAATACGACGTGACCACCGCGGCCGGCTCGGCCAACCTCAAACTGGATCAGACGCCGACCATCGGCGACCCCGCGATCACGTACGAGTACTGATCGGTATTGATCTGTGGGTGGGATCTTGGGATTGCGTGCCCTTATGGAAGCGCGCCGCCGACTCCTCTCGGAACCGGTGACGCGCTTTCTGTAATGCCTGATTAGAACCTTGTGGGGGTGCGGACGAAAAGTTGGATACTTGAGAGGCTTCTGCTGTTTTTTGTGGGTTAGATTGTGGGTTGTGGTAGTCGGATGTCGAGTCCGCTGCATCGGAGCATGATCAGGGCGATGAGGTTGGTGACGCGGTGGAAGCCGTAGGCCATGCGGATGGTGGCCTTGATCCTGTTGTCGAACGCCTCGAGCCTGGCGTTGGAGCAGCCCGGTTCGATGGTGCGTGGGATGTCGGGGCGGCGTCTCCTGATTTTTTTTGGAAAGCTCGACGATCTCGGGGATGCGGCTATGCGAGGCCCGGAACACCCAGCGGTTCAGCTCTCCCCCGGCCCGGTCGAGGGGGGAGCCCGAGCAGGCGCAGCGGTTCCTCGAGCCGCCATGAACGGTAGAGCTGGCCCTTGGGGTCCGTGCGTCGGACCACGGTCGGATACGTGTGGCCCTTGCGGTATCCACGCCGATCGCCGCCAGGCCGTCGAACGGCGAGGGCATCGCGGCCCTGAGGCGGTCCGCGACCCGGCGGACGATGTCTCCGGCCGTCCTCCACGCGACGTGCAGGAAGCCGCTGACCGTCTTCCGGTTCGCGACGCTCATCAGCCATGTGCACTCCGACTCGGAGTCGCGCGTGAACCGGCTGCCCGGCTCGGCCCACGGCACCATCGTGACCACGGCCCCACACCGGGGGCGGTCCACTCGCGGCATGTCGGCGACCGGTTCGACCTCCAGCAGCCGAAATCCTGATGACGCTAACGACGACGGCCGCCGCCACGGTCGTAACCGCGGCGCTTCCTGCCGCAGCGGGAGCATCGGAGCATGCCCCCGCGTGGACGCACGCGGATCTCGAGCACGGGTCCGGAACGCAGCGGCGAATCCGTGATCCGCACATCCTCGACCACCGTGCCTTTGACGTTGAGAAGCTGTTTGAATATGCCGTTCATCAGCGCCTGCCGCCGGGTAGTACGTTTTTCTTGGTCGATGAACATCCACCCAACCAAAAACGCCCCCCCAACGACTCAACGACGAACCGCCACCCACGAAAACAGCAATAGGGCCCAAAAAATCGGACGTTATCTTATTGCTACGGTACATAACGCACGCATATTCGCGAGGGAATGCTCACTGGAATATATGAGGGAATGCTCACAACACTTGAGAAGGGACGTTGTTATGCAAATCATGTATGTATGCACCGGCAATCAATGCCGTTCCGTGATGGCCGAATACTACACCCGAGCCAAGCTTGCCGACCGAGGAATTGGCTTGCAGAACGACAATATCACCGTGCGCAGCGCGGGTACTCTGCACTATCCCCCGCATCCCGCTGATCCGATGGTTATCGATTTGCTGAAGAACGACGGCATTGACGCGAATTCCCATTCTTCCACCCCTCTCACCACCGATATCAGCCGGCAAGCCGACCTGATTCTGTGTTTTGAGCGTGAGCAAATATCCGATTTGCTTGAGCAGAATCCACTGGCTATTCGCAAAGTATTTCTGTTCAATGACTTCGTGAACGCTTGCAAACATATGCATGCTGAGGGTCCGATTGCCGGCGATACCGCCGCAGACAAGCTTATCGAAATCATGGATTGCGTACCTATGCTGCGGCCGTTTTTGCCTACGGCACTCGAAACCGAAGACCCTCATCGTCAATCACGCGAGGTGTTTGAACGCGTGTATGCGGAAATCAAGCACGGCGTCGATATTATGCTCGGTGCTGTGGCCTGAATGCGATATCGGCGAATAGAGCCAGCAAAAAGACCGTCAGTTATTGCGATGTTGAAATTGCATATTTCTATATTCAATACGGCTGATATTGCGGGTTCTTGTTTCCTCTTTTCTTGGTATTGGTTAAATCAGTGCTATTCGGGGAGCGCAATACGTAGGTCAAATGTTCTTCAATTATGCAATCATGCATGCATATGGTTTGTATAATGCGAAATTAGCTGGTTACAATTAGTGGCGTAAATAAAAACACGTTACCAATGCAATAAGGAGAGCAATTATGGCTTCATTGCTTCAGGGATTCGAAGAGGTTCAGCTGGTCAAGCCGGTGGGCAAGACCGTTCTGACCGTCACCGATTCCGCCATTCGTTTCAACAAAGCCACCGCTGAAGTGCTCGGATTCCCGGCGTACGTCAAGGTGCTGATTAACGACAAGACCAAGCAGATCGCCGTAACCCCGACCACCGCCAAGGCCGACAACGCCATTAAGTTCAGCAAGCCCGAAGGCAAGCAGGCTGCTCGGTAAGCGTCAAGGAAGCCACGCTCATTGAAGCAGTGAAGGCATACTTCACTCTGCCTGAGCTCCGGAAGGCGAAATCGCCTACCAGTCCGTCAACGGTACCGCCTACCCCGAAAGCAAGACCGTGATCTTCGACGTGGCCAACGCCACCGCTGGCACCATGAAGCGCCGCGGCCGCAAAAAGGCCGCCTGATTCGACACATCGAACTGGATGCATTCTTGCCGGTAGGGCCAAGGGGACGTCAACCGTGAAGGTTGGCGTCCTTTTGTTTGCACAGTCCATGCTCGGTATTTCATCGTCAGACAAGGCGTGATATAACCTGAGAACAACGGATTTTCAGGGAGGACAGTGGTTCGGATGCCTGCATACGCACATGACCAGTACGAACGCGGACGGCATGTTATGGCCGAGACCGAGACGGACAAGTCATCTGCTGCATCCAGCGTCGAAAAGGGCAGCAGCGGAAAGCCACACTCCATCATCACGTATGGCATTAACATCGCGATCACGACGGCGAATCCCGACGAGAACATTTTGGATCGCCGGCTCAAGCGGGCCGCCGTGGATTCGCCGAAATCATCGCCGCAAACCAATTGGCAGCAGTACAGTAGACGATACATGTGCAGCAGCTTCTGCACACGCACACCACCATGGTGCGCGTCTCAAGTAGCCCTGCGATTATCAATCTCTCCGGTTTCATCACCCTCAGCACGTGGAAGGCCATTAGCATCAAGACGACCTTCACCGGCGCAAAATGCTTCGTCAACAACGCGGCCCTCTTCATCCACAGCATGGAGCAGCAAAAGAGAACGGCAGCCCGCGCCTACCAGCCAGCCAACGCCAAGGCCAGCACTAATCTGCAAGCGATTGCCGACCTGCGCGACCTGACCAACCGTGGCCGCGTCACCCGTCGACATCGACGCCGAACCCACACGCTCCAGCCTCCCCCAGCGCAAAGCCCACAAGCATATACAGCTGCATTAAACTATGAGTCATAGTGAAGACGAGGGGCCGGAACCCGTCAAGGGTTCCGGCTATTCCGCTGACGAATCAGCGGCCTCGCCTGAGGCTCAGACCAAGCAACACCAGTGTGGCGATGATGATAGCCGTCGACCATCCCTGTCCAACTTGGTTGGCCAGAGCGATCAACAGGCCCGTCATCAGGCCTTCCCGGTATTGCCGGTCAGATCTCGGACGTTGTCATGGTCATTGCCTTCCATGAGAACCTCCTCTTTAGTTGTAACCAGTCACTATGCCTGCTGGCACAATGACACCGTGCCAAGACGCCACGCTAGTAGTTCCTTGGTTTGGTCTGTCCAGCGTACGGGGGAAGGTTCGATGGATGCTGGTATGCTGTGTTCTAGCAGAAAGGTCGCGCTAGCTTCGGGGCAATCTTCTAGGCGGCGCCACTGACTTTCGCCTCGTTGGACCTGACTGCCGAGGTTTCCTCAACCTCAGTTGTAATCAGAAAGGTCTCTGGCTGGTGAATTCAGTCGGAGACCTTTTACTTTTTCAATTCCAACCGCCGGATTATAGGCCAAAATGTGTGTCCGGCGGTCTAGTCGTTCGACTGCCATTCGACCCTGGTGTGGAACTCGTTCCAGTCGATGCCGGTGCCGTATCTTGCGGGGATGCCGAACGTCTCGTACTGGCCTTGCGGGCTCCTTTCCCATGCCTGCCGGTAGAGGCGCTCGAGTCGTTCGTCGGTCATCGCGTTGGCCGCGAGCCACGCGTCGGTCTCGGGATGCGCCGTGTGCTGATGGCACCACCAGCAGATCGCCTTCAGCCGTCTGACCAGCCGCAGTGTATTTCGTCAAGTCGGTGTTTTCGTGTTCGAGGTGGTGACGTTTTCTTGGACTCCCTGACCGGGAGGAGAACCCCCTCATGGCGAAGTACAGCAGGGAGCAGCGCGACAGGGCCGTGGACCTGTACATCAAATACGAACGCTGCGCCGCCGACGTGATCCGCGAGCTCGGCTATCCCAGCAAGGGCGTGTTGCTGTCGTGGTACGCGGACCGGCTCGAGGAGGAGCGCACCGGCGTTCCCTCCGGGCGCGGGGAACGCTACAGGCGGTACACGGACGGGCAGAAACGGGCCGCGGTGGACCATTACCTCGAATACGGCAGACGGCTCAGCCGCACCATGCGGATGCTCGGCTATCCGAAAAGCAAGGAACTGCTCATGGCGTGGATCGACGAGCTCGCGCCCGGCCAACGCAAGTTGAGGCACGGTCCGGTCCCCGAGGAGCTGAAACGCGAGGCGGTGGTCGCGGTCGCGTCCGGACGGCTGAAATCGCGTGAGGCGGCAGCCGAACTGGGCGTGCAGGACGCGACTGTGCGAGAATGGAAACGGCAGATGCTCGCGAAATCCGAGGAGGCGACTGTGTCCGGATCCGGGAAAAGAAGGACCGTCGTGGAATCCAAGGAGCCGTCCGTCAAGCCGACCGTGGCTCCGAACGCGTCGGACGCGGCCGGTCCGGCGGATGCGTTGGCGTCGATGGAGAGGAAAGTGGCGGAGCTCCAGGCCCGTCTGGACGAGTTGGACGCCGATGTCGAACGGCAACGACGGGAGAAGAGGGAACTCGACATCGAGATCGCGATCCGGAAGGGCGCGTTGGAGCTGTTGGGAAAAGAGCCGGGCGCAGACCCGGAAAACCTGACCAACCGAGAGAAGACACTCCTCGTCAAGACCGTTAGCGAGACGCTGGGCGTGACGGCCAGGAGCCTCTTGCCCGTGGTCGGCATCGCGCGCAGCACGTACCATTACCAGCTCAAGTCCATGAAACGTCCTGACAAAGACGCGCCGCTGCTGGAGCTCGTGCGCGAGGCGTTCGAGAACAGCGAACGCCGCTACGGGTACAAGCGGATCCACCTGGAGCTGAAAGGCATGGGCGTCAGGGTATCGGCCAAACGGATCATGCGGCTGATGACCTCACATGGCCTGGTGCCCCTGTTCAAGAGCGCGAAGCGGTACAGCTCGTACAAGGGCGAGCTCACCAAGGCGCCGAAGAACCTGGTGAACCGCGATTTCCACGCCGAGCGGCCGAACATGCTGTGGGTCACGGACCTCACGGAATTCTCGATCCCCGCGGGGAAGGCCTACCTGTCGCCCGTGATCGACTGCTACGACGGCATGCCGGTCGCCTGGACGATCGGCACGAGCCCGAACGCCGAGCTGGCCAACGGCATGCTCACCGACGCCTGCTCCACGCTCAAGGACGGAGAGAAGCCGATCATCCACAGTGACCGCGGCTGCCACTACCGGTGGCCGGAATGGATCCGCATCTGCATGGACAACAACCTGACGCGTTCGATGAGCGCGAAAGGCTGTTCTCCGGACAACGCGGCCGCGGAGGGGTTCTTCGGCCGTCTCAAGCAGGAGTTCTTCCACAAGCGCAGCTTCGCGGGCGTCTCGATGGACGGGTTCATCAACATGCTCAACGACTACATGGTCTGGTACCGGGACAGGCGGATCAAGACGGAGTTCGGCATGAGCATCATGGATCGTCGACGCGAGCTCGGTCTTGTGGCATGATTGGTGGTGATGGAATCAACGACGAGTCCAACAAAACGGCACCAGCCCCAACCCGCAACAACTAATTGAACACAAACACCGCAGTCCGCGGTGGCGGCGCAGCATGTCGCGCAGGCGCGCGTTCCATGATTCGACGAGGTTGTTCGTGGACGGCACCGGGCCGACGGACGCGAGCCCCTCGTCGAGGAACGTGAACAGCTGACCCTCCCGGATGCGTCTGCGGATCATGCGCCGTGCCTTGACGAGCCTTTGGTGCATGTCGTTCACACTGCCGTCGGCGTATTCGCTCTTCTCGTCGAGGAACGAGGCGAAGTCCTGCTCCCACCGGTTGTAGGAGACCAGCCATTCGGCCGCGCCGCCCGCGTCCCCGACGCGGGGCAGGGACAGGGCCACCCGGCGCAGCGTCCGCCCGCCTCGAGTCTGGGCCGCCTGCCGGCCGGTTCGAGGATGTTGGCCTGCACGTGGAACAGGCACCGCTGGATCCGCGTGTCCGGCCACATGGCCTTCGCGGCCTTGAGGACGCCGCCCCCGCCGTCGCATACGAGCACGTCCGGCGGCGCGATGCGCGCCATCAGGCACTGCCATGCCGCCGCTTTCTCGCTTTTGGCGACGTGCCAGCCGATCACGTGCCCGCCGGCCACCGCGATCAGGACCACCGCGTCGCGGTGCAGGTGGATGCCGTCCACATGCACCACATGATGCACCTCGTCCACCAGGGGCACGGGCGGCCACAGGCTCCACATGAGCTCGCACCGGCGGCGCAGCGTGCGTGCCGGCAGCCGGTGCCCGGCCTGCGACTGCTTCGAGAACAGCCAGTCCAGACCGCACCGCAGATCACGGGCGCTGTTGTCGCGCGACTGGGTGCGCGAGCTCCCGCAGCCGGCGTTCCGGCACCGCCACCTGATCCGTCCCGAGCTCGTCCTTCCGTTCCGCTTCATCGGCTCGCCGCACACGGCGCAACAAGGTGTGTTCATCCACCCAATCTGCCACGCCAACTCGAAAGTCACTCAACCGTTGTGCCGCAAGGCCTGACCGGCTATTCCGGACACACATTCTGGCCGACCTCGAGTTCCCCGCCCATACAACTCGAACAGGAGAAACGCCCACTGCCACAAAGGAACACAAGCCAAAACGGACACACATTTTGGCCTATAACCCCAACCGCCTTCATCAAGGGACTCACCCAAGCTGATTTATCCGAGCGCACCGGTCTAAGCCGCCCTTGGATCAACCAATTCGAACAGGGCAAAATCGAGAACGCCAGCATCGGCCGTATCCTGACATTGTGCAACGCCCTTGGAATCACTCTCACAGTTTCCTACGGCACCCCCGAGGAGACAAACGAAACAGCCCCCAGTAACGCACAACTTTCACTATCGATGCCGGGCCATACGCTCATGTCAAGAGCTATGCGATTCTGGAACCGGTCAACGGAACGCCCCGGCTGGCACCACTCTATGACAATCCCTGTTCGCCTACGACACGCAACACAAAGCACACGCATCCTGCAATGGTTCACTGATGCCGAGTAATGGTCATAGATGACCTGCGCATATAACACAAGCGTTCCGCACGTCCTCAGGGGGCCCATGATAGAGGGGTGTTCCTATGTTTGTCAATCTTTGTGTGGGGTGTCGTGTTGGTGTGTGGAGGTGTTCCTATGTTTTTGTTCACATCCTTGGGGAGTTGACGTGTCGGGATTTCCGGCTGGCTGTCGTGGGCGCGCTTCGC
>ENA-OQBU01000092-OQBU01000092.1-human-gut-metagenome-genome-assembly--contig:-NODE-92-length-25761-cov-2.539674_pt1 | contig 25761 bp, 32 predicted proteins | sample MGYA00242492_ERZ504566 | MGnify/ENA primary metagenome ERZ504566 (study PRJEB26092, sample SAMD00036261) | human gut metagenome | host: Homo sapiens | study: EMG produced TPA metagenomics assembly of...
CGTCATCCTCAATGTAGGCATGCAGTATATCCATGAGTTCGTCGCGGGCAAGCACATCGAGTCCGCTGGTCGGCTCGTCGAGAATCAGCAGCTTGGCATCATGACTCAATGCGATGGCCAGCATCAGCTTCATCTGCATGCGCGGGAAAGATCCTTGATATGTTTCTTGCCGTTCTGTGCGTCACCAAGGCCAAAAGTATCCAGATACTTGTGATAGCATCCACCGTCCCATGATGGATACAGTGGCGCGACGATACGTTCAATGTTCTTGACTTGCCACTGTTCATGCATGTAGCTGAAGTCGAACACCACGCCGAGTTGTTCTTTGACGGGCTCCTCGTTGGCGATGTTGTCGAGGCCGAGCACGTGAATCGAACCGGCGTCGCGGTGGATCATGTTGAGGATGAGTTTGATGAGGGTGGATTTGCCGGCGCGTTCGGGCCGATCAGTCCCATGATGTAGCCCTTGGGCAGGTCGAAGGTCACGTCGTCCAGCGTGAAGCCGGAATCATAGTGTTTGGTGACGTCGGTGACCTGCAACGCCATCGCGTCGGATTCGGATATGGCGGTCATGTCCATGGTCCTTTCTTGAGGTTATTCCTTGCGGTACTCCTCTTCGAGCATGCGGTCCAATGCGTTCAGCGGAATGCCGGCGGCTTTGGCGCCCCGGCTTGCCTCGGCCAGGCTTCACGAATCCGGGTTTCGAGCTGACGTTGCATCAGTTCGTTGCCCTTGTCCATCACGAAAGTGCCTTTGCCTTGAATGTTCTGCACCACGCCCTCATCGGCCAGTTCGTTGTACGCCCTGGTGACGGTGAGTACGGAGATGCGCAGCTCCTTGGCGAGTTTCCTCAAGGAAGGCAGGGCCTCGCCCGCCTTCAACTCGCCACTGAGCACCGCCGAATGGATTTGGGTTTGATTTGCTCGTAGATGGGTTCACCGGACACGGATGAGATGATCAGTTTCACTATGCCCTTCGATGTGGTTGACTAGCACCCCAGCTGTTTAGCTGTTATACAACACAGTATAACTGTTCTGCTTAACTGTCAAGGTGTGTTACATAACAGCTAAACAGTGAACAAACACCTTGCCAACATACAGTGTCGAAACATGGGCCGCGCCTACAATGGCCTCGGGAAGGGGCACCTATGCCAAACAACGCCGTTACGCCGACAGCCCCGCCAGCGGGGGTGTAATTTTTTTTATTACACAGCACGCGCGGAGCGCGTGGAAGTCGAAGAGGACGCCGTCGGCCAGGTGGCAGATTTCGGGCCAATCGGAGGCGGAGGAGTCGTCGTGCATGGCCCAGACCTTCATGCCGACCGATTTGGCCGACTTCATGCCGACCAGCAGGTCTTCGAACACCGTGCAGTCGGCCGGCGCGGCGCCTAGGCGCTTGGCGGCGAGCAGGTAGACGTCGGGCTGGTCCTTGCCGACGTCGTTCGCATCATCGACGGAGACGATATCGTTGAACAGTTCGAACATGCCGACGTGGCGTAGCGCCGGCTCACGCAGATGCGGGGGCAGCGAGGTGGCGACACCCAGTTTGACACCGGAGGCTTTCAGATCGCGCAGATAGTCAAGCGCGCCGGGTTTGGCTTCGACCGTGGTGGAATAGGCGACGCTGGCCATGTCGTCCCATTCCTGCATGAGCTCTTCGGGCGTGTCTGTAAGGCCGAAGCGTGCGATGGTGTATTCGGCGATCTGGCGGAATTGCATGGCGGAGACTTTGGTCATGTAGTCGGGCGGCACTTCGATTCCGCGCTTGTTCAGGAAGTCGATGTCGACTTGGTCCCAGACTCCCATGGAGTCTAGGAGGGTGCCATCGAGGTCGAATATGGCGGCTTTGGTCATTTGCTAATCTCCATCTTCTTCAACCACCCTCAGTCGCCTGCGGCGCCACCTCCCGCCAGCGGGAGCGTAAGTCGAGAATCGGATAGGAGTTCTCGGGCGTGGTCCAGGGAGGCTTCGGATTCGCTGCCGGAGAGCATGCGGGCGATTTCGTGGACGCGGGTTTCGCCGTTGACTTCGGCGATGGTGGTGACCACGCCCAAATCGTCGTCATCGGCATCCGGCGGCTCCTTGGTGACCACGAACTGCGCGTCCGCCCACGAGGCGACCTGCGCCAAGTGGGTGACGACGATGACCTGCGCGCTGCGGGCCAGCCGTGCCAGACGTTTGCCCAGTTCGACCGCGGCCTTGCCACCCACGCCGGCGTCAACCTCGTCGAAGATGAAGGTCTGGTCGGCACCGCCGCGCGTGTCGGCGGCCACCAGCTCCAAGGCCAGCATCAGTCGGCTCAGTTCACCGCCCGAAGCGCTTTTGCCCATCGGCAACTGCGGCGACCCCTCGAACGGCGTAAACAGGAACGCGATATCGTCGCGACCATACGGGCCGAGCGGATCATCGGCTTGTCTCGCGGCGTGACGCGCACTTCCAAGGAGGCGCCCAGCATGGCGAGCGAGCCGAGTTCTTCAGTGACGCGCGCACCCAAGTCGGCAGCGGCAGCCACGCGCGCGGCGCTCAGCACGTCGGCGGCGGCGAGGGCCGCATCGTACAGCGTCTGCCGTTCGGATTCGAGTTCGGCGACCTTTTCCGGCGAGGCATCCAGATCCTCCAGATCGAACGCCGCCTTGTCCCGCCAAGCGAGCACGTCGGCCAAGGTGGGGCCCACCGACGGGCGAGGTCGCCAAGCTCGTGGATACGGCCGTTGATCTGGTCCAGATCCTCCACGCTGCCTTCGTCGCCCAGCTCCTGGCTCAGGGCGAACACCACGTCGCCCAAATCGGCATTGATGGATTCAAGCCGATCGGCCTGCTCGGAGAACGTGCCGCCGACGCGAATCGCGCGCAACGAGGTCACCGCATGATTGATGAGTTCCACGGCCGAAGCGCCGTCGGCGGCGTCCACATCCACCTGCGAGGCATCCAGCGCGCCCAGCGCCGAACCCACGCCTTGGGCGATGTCGGCCGCGTTTTCGATGCGTTCGCGGCGCGCCTTCAGCTCCTCATCCTCCCCCGGCTGCGGGTCGATTCGGTTGATGCGGTCGATGGATTCGCGCAGGTAGTCGGCCTGTTGGCGGGCAGAGGATTCCTGCGAGCGCAGCGTTCCAGCCGCTCATCCATGGCGGCCAGCGCATCCCACGCCTTGCGGTAGGCGGCCAGTTCGGCTTCGTCTCCGGCCACCCGGTCCAGAAACTCGCGTTGCCGTGAGGAGGCCGCGATTTTCAGCTGATCGGTCTGGCCATGAATGGTAACCAGTTCGCCGGCGATGGCCCCCAGCACCGAACGCGGTACGGACTTGCCGCCGAGCACAGCCCGCGAACGTCCGGAAGCGCGTACGGTGCGGGAAAGGAACAGTTCGCCGTCTTCGGGGTCGACGCCCGCGTCATGGGCCTTGGCCACGGCCGCGGCAGCACCGGTGAACCCACTGTCGGCATCGCCAGAACCGGCATCGTTGGTGTCGCCGGAATGTTCAGATGCGACGGCATCATCCGAGAGCGCGAAAATCGCCTGGGCCCAAGCCTCGTCCGCCCCGGCCGAGACGCGCGAGGATTCGGCGGCCCCGCCGGAGACCAGTCGGATCGCGGAGAGCAGCATGGATTTGCCGGCACCGGTCTCACCGGTGATGGCGGTCATGCCTGCGGCCGGCGCAATGGTGGCTTCTCGAATCGGCCCCAGATTGCGGATATCGAGTTCTTCGAGCATCAGGATCCTGCCTTGCCGTCACGTTCGCCCGGCTTGTCGGGCTCGGTACCAGCGACGCCAGCGTCACCGGCAACGGCAACGCCAGCCGCATACGCGGCGCCGGGAACGTGTGCCCGTGATGCAGCGACTGGCTCGAGGCCTCGTTGCGCGCGTGCTCGCGCCAACCGACCACGGGCAGATCGAACTTGGAGACCAGACGGTTGGTGAACGGCACGCCGGAGAGTCGGGCGAGGCGCAAGGTATCGCGCGATTCGCGCACCATGACGCGCGTACCCTGCGGCAGGGCGCGCTGACGGCGTCCATCGCAGCAAATCCAGCCTTCGGACATGGAATCGTCCAGAATATCGATGGTGAAGGTCGAGCCGGAGCCGATGATCAGCGGCCTGGCGAACAGGGCGTGCGCGGCCAACGGAATCAACTGCAGGGCCTTGACGTTCGGCCACATGACTGGACCGCCCGCGGAGAAGGCGTAGGCGGTGGAACCGGTGGGCGTGGAGACGATGACGCCGTCCGCGCCGAACGAGTTCATCTCCACATCGTCCACGCGGATGGACAGTTCGACCATCTTGCCCCGGTCGGCGCGTTCCAGTGTGATGTCGTTCAGCGCCCAATCCTCAATGGGCTTGGTGGCGCCGGGCAGCCAGACGTCCACATGGGCGATCATGCGTTCGTCGATCGAATAGTCGTGGGTGGCGATCCGGCGGATCGCCTCGTCGATCTGGAAGCTTTCGAATTCGGCCAGGAAGCCGACATGCCCATGTTCACGCCGAGAATCGCACCTGGGTGCAGTGGACGAGTTCGGCGGCGCGCAGTATCGTGCCGTCGCCGCCCAAGACCACGACGATTTCGGTGTCGTCCGACACGCACGGCGGCTGCACGCCGAAATCAGGGGCCTCGGTGTTGTCGATGATGGCGACTTCGAAACCGGCCACTCGCAGCTGGCTCACCGCCTCGGCCACTACGGTTCCGGTCTGCCTGAGCCTGGTATGCGTCACCACCACCGCGTTGCGCTTGGCCATGGCATCCTCCTGTCGATTCGGTCGCACTGCTCATTATTCTAACCGCAGACACCGTCATCAGTCGTACAGGTGTTCGAAAAAATGCTGCTTCGTGGCGCGTCGCCGGCAACGTTCCACAGAGTCGATTATCGTAAGGCTTCGGCATACAATGGCGTACAGCCGCGCAATCACCGTACGCGTGCCGTGCGCAGCGCGATGGCATGCCGTATGACCGTACAGCAGTATCAGTTGAGGAGCTTGAGGACCCATGGCCAATGACTTCGACGAATCCTCCGCCAATGAGGAGGCCTCGAAGGGACTGTCATGGTGGTATTCAGCCGATGTACTGAGCCGAGACAAAAGCGATAAAAACCGCCAAGCGCATTCGACGTATCAGCATCACCGACCGTCTGCTCAGGCACCCGGGCCGTCTGTCCATGGTGTATTTCGGCGCACTGATCATCATCGTCACCGGTTTGCTGCTGCTGCCGATCTCCACATCGGACATCATCTTCACCAATTTCCCGATCGCGTTCTTCACCGCCGTCTCGGCCCTGTCCACCTGCGGCATTCCGGTGGTGAACACCGGCGAATACTGGTCGATGTTCGGCCAGGTCGTCGTCCTGTTCTCCATCCAGTTCGGCGGTCTGGGAGTCATGACCTTCGCCTCGATGGTGGCTCTTGGCGTTTCCCGCAGACTCAAGGTCTCCCAGCGTATGCTCACCGCGAACGAGCTGGGCACCACGAAGCTTTCCGAGGTCAAAGGCGTGCTCACCGTGGTGCTGGGCACCTCCATCATCGCCGAGGTGCTGACCTTCGTGCTGCTGCTGCCCGACCTGTTCCGCGTGAACCATGGCAATATGGGGCGTACCTTGTGGCAGGCGCTGTTCTACGCGGTGTCGGCCTATAACAACACCGGTTTCACGCCGGATGCCACTGGTCTGCATGTGAACCGTTGGGGCGTGGGGCTGCCGATTCTCATCAGTGCATTCATCGGAACGCTCGGCTTCCCCGTGGTGCTGAATCTGGTGCAGTGCGCACGCCGGCGGCTCAGCCCGAAACGTTGGACATTGCACACCAAACTCACTTTGGTGACCACCGCTGTGCTGGTGGCCACCTCACTGGCTTGGTTCCTGCTGGTCGAGTGGAGCAATACCGGCCTGTTCCCCGCAGATGACCCCGGCATGAAGATGCGCCGTGCGATGAGCGCCGCCGTCATGCCCCGCTCCGCCGGTTTCGATATTTCCTGGGTGCCCGAAGTCACGAATGAGACCAAGGTGTTCATGAGCATACTCATGTTCATCGGCGCAGGTTCCTCATCCACCGCTGGCGGCATCCGTGTCACCACGTTCGCGGTGATTCTCTTGATTTGCCGCGCCGCATTCACCCGGCCATCGCGATGTCACCGTGTTCCGCCGCCGTATCCCCCGCCGTATTCAGATGACCGCCGTGTCCGTGACCACGGCCTGCTTTGCGTTGGTTATGGTCGGTGCGATGATGCTGATGTTCACCACCGGCTGCGCGTTCGTGGACGCCGTGTTCGAAGCCTGCTCGGCCTTCTCGTTGGGTGGTTATTCGGTGGGCGTGGCAAGCGCCGGCAATCCGGCCAGCCTGTTTATTCTGTCCGCCGAGATGATTGTCGGACGACTTGGCCCGTTGACCATCGCCTACTCCATCAGCCGACCGATGGCTCCCGAACCTATTCGTTATCCGCAGGAAAACATTATCGTTGGCTGATCGGCCATTCAATCGGCGCCCAGCAATCTGACATAGAGAGGACCATCATCATGGCAGCAAAACCGAGCGGCAACAAAAGCGTGCTGGTCATCGGACTGGGCCGTTTCGGCGGGTCCGTGGCCGCCACCCTCGACCAGATGGGTCAGGATGTGCTCGCAGTGGACAAGAACCCGGAGCTTGTGGCCCGTTGGTCCGCGCATCTGCCCACCATTCAGGCCGATATGACCGATGTGCTGGCCATCGAGCAGATCGACGCCTCCCAGTTCGACACGGCCGTCGTGGCCATCGGCGACAGCATCGAGGCTTCGGTGATCATCACCGGCAACCTGCTGGACGCCGGCGTTTCCGACCTGTGGGCCAAGTCCGTGTCCCAGGAGCATGCGCGCATTCTGCAGCGCATCGGCGCCCGCCACATCATCAACGCGGAGACCGATGCCGGCAAGCGCGTGGGCCATCTGGTGGCCGGCAATTATCTGGATTACATCGAAATCGACGGGCCGTACACCGTCGTCAAGGTCCACACGCCCCTGTACGCGGTAGGCCGCAGCATCGAGGACGTACAAGTACATGACAAGTACGGCGTGACCGTGGTGGGCCTCAAGGCCCCAGGCAAGGAGTTCCAGTACGGCTCCAAGGAACTGGTCATGCATCGCAACGACGAACTCATCCTCATGGGCAAGCAGGATCAGATCGACCACTTCATCCAAGGCTAACCCCTAACTGCGCTCGCTATACCCCCTATCTGCTCACATCGTGACCGATATAACCCCCTCAACATGGATGCGCTCATTATTGTGGCAATAAGCCATAAAGCTGTACGTCCATATTAATAAGGGGAGTTTTATCATCATGGGCAAGCATACGCAGAATTGCACGCTGATAGGCAAAGGAGTCTACGGCACCATAGGAGTGGACCAACGTTCCCGTCTTGCCGATGGCGCGCATTTTCACACCATGATTGTGACCAGCACCCTCGAGGCCTCAGTTATAGAAGGGGACAAACTGGTCATCAAAAGTGGCATTGTGCGGTGTGATGGTGATATTCGCGTATCCAGCATCAGCGGCAGCGGCGACATCGAAGTCGGCGGCGACATTATTTGCGATGAAATAACCTTTACCGGCAAACTACGATGCAACGGCGATATCGTTTGTTCCGGAAATCTGTCCGTCAATGGCTCCCTAGGCACCCGTCATATTAGCGGTCAGACAGTCCGCTTGAACGGCGTGTTGAAGGGTCATGACGTCAACAGCAGGGCTCTGGAAGTTCATCCACTCCGCAGTACGATGTTTTCCCGTTTTGATATGGATGGGTATGAGGATGGCAGCACGGTTCGCCATATCACAGCCGTCACGGTTGAAGCCAACCATCTGCAATGCCGGACTTTGACGGCGGACTCCGCCATGCTACGCAACGGCAGTGCGGTGGAAAGCGCCACGTGTGCCACCGCACTAGGCATCGACCGTACCTCCAGCGTGCTGCTGGTGAACGGAGACTGCCAACGCATTCATCTCAAGACAGCGTAAAGCAGGTATTCCTCATTACCGTGGGTGCCGATGATGGGACTATCGGCAGTGGCCACCACGTCAAGTCCGTGCTGTTCAGCACAGGCGACCACGTCGTGTAATGCCCGCTCCCGCAATGCCGGATCTTCAACGATGCCGTTTTTGCCGAGTCCTGCCCGGCCGACCTCGAACTGCGGTTTGACCAGTAACACAATCTGCGCACCGGGAGCCGCGATGCGCGCGATTACCGGGATCACATAGGTCAGGGAAATAAAGGAGACGTCGGAAACGATCATCGCCGGCCGGTAAGGCAGGTCGTCGGCCTCTACTTCGCGAATGTTGACGCCGCTCATTTCGATGACGTGCTCGTCATTGGCGATGCGCGGGTCGAGCTGGCCGTGCCCAACGTCGAGCGCTACGACTTTGGCCGCTCCCCCGCGCAACAGTACGTCGGTGAAGCCACCGGTGGAGGCACCGATATCCAGACATTCCAAGCCTTCCGGCCCGGTAAGGCCATTGCCGGCAAAGGTTTCGAACGCGCCCAAGAGTTTGTAAGCGCCTCGGGAGACGTAGTCGTCGCCCTTATCCACGGCGAGTTCGCTGTGCCCGGCTTTGACCATGAACGATGGCTTGGTGATGGTCTCGCCGTCCACGCGCACATGCCCGGCCTTGATGAGTCGCTGCGCTTTGGCCCGCGATTCGACCAGTCCCGAAGCCACGAGCATCATGTCAAGTCGGTCAAGTGGAGTCGCGGGATCGATATGCTGCTCGGTCATATATCTTCCTTTCGGCCCACCATCACCAACGGGGTGGCTCGGCATGGAGCCACCATCCAGCACTTCACGTCATCTTCCGCTGGCGGGAGAATGAATCACCTCTGCTAGCTGCGGCTGTTATCAAGCTCGTGTTGTAAGGATTCCAGCACGTTGCGATAGGTCTCAAGCTTGCGGTCGTTGTCTTGTTCATCGATATCCGCAAGTTCGGGGTATCGCTCGGTGACCGGCGCATGTTCGCTATCCGTAGGCATAGGACTATGCCTCGATGGCGAACACCGGTACCGTGGCCTCGCTAAGCTGTGCGCCTTGGTCGGCGGCTTCCCATGCGGCGCATACGGCGGCGCGCAGGCCGTCCATACTGGTGGGGTCGCTGACGTGTACCTGGCCGTTTTCAAACCAAGCGCTAGCCTTGCGGCATTCCCAAGTACCGCTCTCATCGCGGACCGGCTCCGGTTGGGCTTCGCCGAGTTCACGCAGATCAGGGGCGATGAATGTGGGCCTCAGGTGTGACGGAGCCAGCATCAGTTCGGTCGGGTTGGTGACACCGGTCAGCACCGCCAGCGAATCGTAGTCGCCGCGGTTACCGGCCTCGATATCGGTGTCGAGGCGGTCGCCAATGGCGATGGACGCCTCCTTGGGCACCAAATCGTGGCCTTCGGCGGCGTTCAGTTCGCGGGCCTCATCGTACATGTACGCTCCGGCTTGCCAGCGGAGGCGACCGGTTCGACGCCGGTGGCGTGATCACGGCGCGAATCATCGATCCGCAACCGGGGGCGATGCCCAGTTCACGAGGAATCGTTAGGTCGCGGTTGGTCACGAAATACGTGGCTCCGGCCTCGACCGCGAACGCGGCATCGGCCATCATCTGCCAAGTCATATCCGGATACCAGCCCTGAATGACGGCCTGCGGGCGGTCCTGAGGACCGTCCACGATGGTCAGGCCGTTGCGGGTGACCTCATCGCGCAAATGCTCGGCGCCCAATACCTGTACGCGCGCGCCGGCGGGCAACGCCTTGGCCACCATACGGGCGGCCACCACCGAAGAGGTGATGACCTGCCACGGCTCCACGTCCAAGCCGAAGCCCTTGAGCTGGTCGGCCACCACGTGCTGGAAGCGCGAGGAGTTGTTCGTGGTGTATTCGATGGTCATGCCGGCGGCTTCGGCCGCACGAATGGAATCGGCCGCGTATTCGACCGGATTCTTGCCGCGATACACCACGCCGTCGAGGTCCAGCAGCGCAAGCTGATAGGCCTCGGCGAGCGGGCGATCGGTGCCTTTGAGGAAACGGGTCATTACGCCGTTCACTCCTCGGTTTCGGGTTCGGTGGAGTCGGAGTCGGCGGATTCGGCGGAATCGTCAGCCTCGGAGTCATTGGCGGAATCGGTCTCGGTCTCGTCGGCCTCATCAGACTCGGCATCACCGTCTTCAGCCTCGTCATCCTCATTCGCCGTATTCCTGCTCCGGATCCGGGGCGTACTGCGCCTCATCCGGATCGATGCCGAGCTTTTCGAGCACGTCGGAGTCGTCGGTGATGTCTTCGAGATCGTGATCGATCACCACGTCGTCGCTGTTTTCGTCAATCTCCTCGTCGGCATACTGGTCCTCAAGACGGTCCAGCAGGTCGTTGAGCTGCTCGGCTTCCTTGCTGCGGCCGGCCTCTTCAAGGAAGTACTGCTCGGCCTGCACGGCACGCATGCGGTACTCACCCGGCAGCCCCTGGGAACGGCCGACGGTGTGAACCACTTCAATGGCCTTGTCCCACATCTCCAAATCGCCAAGGGCACCGGCGTACACCAGGAACATCTCGACCTTGGGAGCGCCATGCAGCTGCTTGCCCTCATCGGACAGCGCCAGTTCCACGGCCTTCTTCGGCTCTCCGACGCCACGCTCGCAGTCAGCGATGAACGGCAGGTAGTCGAGGAAGCCGTTCATACGGTAGGCGGTGCGGAACTCACGCAGGGCCAGCTTGTAGTCGCCCTGACGGTAGGCCACGAACGCAAGCGTCTCGCGGGCGAAGTCGATGCGGGAGGCCTGACGGGCCACCCACTTGGCGTGCTCCAAGGCAAGTTCGGGGTCGCTCTCCTCCAGCGCGAAAGCGGCGAGGATGTGCAGACCAATGTTCTCCGCGTGCTCCTTGGACAGGCCGCGCAGACGTTCGCGCTCATCCTTGGACAGCATCGACCATTCCATGCCCTTGGGCATCTTGGGCTCGTCGGGACGACGGTCGGTGTACGGGTTCTGCGAGGGGAAGCTCATCGTGCCGTCGGAGTTACGGCGCGGGCGCCTCATGTATTCAGAGCGCTTCTCCTCACGGTACTGGCGCTTCTCTTCCTGCGAAAACTCGCGGAATTCGCCGTCACGACGGTTGTTGTCGCGGCGATCGTCACGGCGGAAGTCACGACGATCATCGCGGCGGTCGTCCCTGCGGAAGTTGCGGCGGTCGCCATCACGGCGATCGTCGTCGCGACGGAAGTTGCGACGCTCACCATCGCGGCGGAAATCACGACGATCGTTATCACGGTGCTGGTAGCGCGGATTCTCGCCGTTCTCGCCTTCGTGGGAACGGTAGCCGCCTTCGCGGCGCGGCTTGAACCTTCGCCGTCACGGCGCGGACCATTGCCGCGGTAACCGCCCTTGCCGCCGAAGCCGGAGCGGCCGCCCTTGTGGAAGCCGCCGGACTTGCCGTACGACTTGCGGTAGCCGCCGTGGCCCTCGCCATCACCGTCACGGCGCGGCGCGTAGCCCTCGCCATCCTCACGGCGACGCGGCTTGAAACCCTCACCATCATGACGCGGCTTGAAACCGCCCTTGCCGCGCGGCTTGAACCCTTGCCGCCGCGGTTGCCCGGTCGGCGATCGCCATACCCCTTATGGCCGCCGCCGTAAGACTTGCCGGAACGCTCGTTACCTTCTGCCATTACTTGTTTTCCTTAATTCGTTGTTGATTAACGGTTTTCCACGGCGCCGAGCGCCTTCTTGCCACGACGGATAAGCGCGAAGCGGCCTGCCAGGAAGTCGGCTTCGGCCAGCACCTGCTCCTCATCCTCGATACGGTTGTTGTTGAGATACACGCCACCGGACTTGATGGCGCGGCGTGCCTCGGAAGCGGACTTGAACAGTCCGGCAGCCTGGGCGGCGTCGATTACGCGATCGCCGGGCTTGGAGACGGGGAAGACGTGCTCGCCGTTCTCGTCGACCACCTTGAAACCGTCGAGCACGGATTCCAGCGTTTCCTCGTCGATGTCTTCGAGGTTGCCACCGCGGCCGAAACAGCGCACCGGAAGCATCGATGGCAGCCTGGGTAGCGGCCTCGCCATGCACGAAGCTGGTGACCTCCCAGGCAAGGGTCTTCTGGGCCTCGCGCTTGCCGGGGTTGGTCTTGGATTCCTCGACCAGTCGTTCGATTTCGGCCTTGGGCAGGAAGGTGAACGCCTTCAGCAGGCTTTCCATCTCCACGTCCGGGCGGTTGATCCAGAACTGGTAGAACTTGTACGGGCTGAGCATCGTGGCGTCGAGCCAGACGGCGTTGCCCTCGGACTTGCCGAACTTCTTGCCGGAAGCATCGGTGATAATCGGGCTGGTGAACACGTTGACGTCCACACCGCGCACCTTGTGGATCAGGTCCAGGCCGGAGGTGAGGTTGCCCCACTGGTCGGAGCCGCCGAGTTCCAGCGTGCAGTGGTATTCGTCAAACAGGTGGAGGAAGTCGTTGCCCTGCAGCACCTGGTAGCTGAACTCGGTGAAGGAGATGCCTTCCTCAGAGTTCAGGCGGCGGGCGACCGTGTCCTTGGCGAGCATGGTGCCCAGACGGAAGTTCTTGCCGACGTCACGCAGGAAGTCGATGACGGTCATCGAGGCGGTCCAATCGTAATTGGACACGAAACGTACGGCGTTCGCGCCTTCGGTGTCCAGAATGCCGCCGATCTGATTCTTCAGGCGATCGGCCCAGCCGGCCACCACGTCCTTCGGGTTAAGCGTACGTTCGCCGGACTGGCGCGGGTCGCCGATGAGTCCGGTGGCGCCACCGACCAAAGCGATCGGATGATGGCCCGCAAGCTGCAGGTGACGCATGTTGATGAGCTGCACGAGGTTGCCGATATGCAACGATGCAGCGGTGGGATCGAAGCCACAATAATAGGTGATGGGCTCGCCGTTCAGTGCTTCTGCGAGTCGATCCCGGTCCGTGGACTGGGAAATCAACCCGCGCCATTCCAGTTCCTCAAGCAGGGTGTTGAAACCCGCTTCCTTGAAGTCGGTGACGTGAGCCATAGCTTGTCGCTTCTCCCTATCGAATTGTGAATAAGACTGCCCAATTGGGCACAGTCAAGTTTCGCAGAACATGGCGACAGTGCCGAACACCAGCCGAGCCGCGCGATTCAGTAAAACGCCTTATTTTAGCGGCGCGGGCCCATAAGTTCGCGCAAAGAGTCGATGATGTCCTGACGATCCGGCACCTGGAACTTCGGGAAGGACTTGAGCATACGCTTCTGCTGTGCGTTGATGACGCCATTGACGGCCCAGCGCAGACGCTCAACCGTATCCTGCGAAAGCTCACGCATCCTGTCGGATACCGCACTGGAGCCCCACTGCCACGTGCCACCGGCGCGTGCCGCCACATCCTGCACCACCTGAGAGACGGAATCGAGCACCCGCTCGAATTCGAGCATGCCCGCAACCGTGACCGCCAAGTCGATGATGGTGATCAGGGCCAGTACCGTGACCAGCGTATGCAGCATCGGCAGCGGAATCATATCCGTGACCCGCTCGACATATGGCTGCGAACCAAGTACCACGCCCACGCCGCCGAGGCCGAAAATCAACGCGCCCAGCAGGCAGACGCGGCCTTGGAGGTTGAAGCGAAAGTTCGAGTAATCCCACCAGCGGGCGTGGAACAGCTGCTCCATGACCCACGAGGTTGTGTATTCGAGTATCGTGGCGCCCACCATCGAAATCAGGAAGATGATGATCGGGGTTATGTACGTTGCCGAGAATGGCGACGCCGAGTATCGCGCCGGTGCCGTAGATCGGGCACAGCGGGCCGTTGAGGAACCCTCGGTTGACCAAGCGGTGCTGTTGGCAGGAGACGAGAATGGACTCGTACATCCAGCCGACGAAAACTGTAGAACAGAAAACCAGAGGAAATAATGTTCGAGTGTGATGATCATCGACGGGCTTCGATCTCGGCGTAAGGCTTCGCGGCGGGCAACGCGCGCTTGTTGAACCGGTCGAACGAGAAGGTCTCGGCGGTGGCGGAGCATTTGTCCGCCAAGGTGACCAGATAGCCTTCGATATAGCGCGGCGGCACCGGGGTCATCGGGAACATGTGGTTCTCGATGCTGTTGCGTTCGATATCGTTGAGCTTGAAGTCCTTCAGGGCATTGACCAGGGCGGCGTGGCCATGGGTGAAGCCATGCCACTGGTGTTCGCCGTTATCCCAGTCGTGCCAGTCGTACAGGAAGTAATCGTGCAGGAGGGCCGCGCGAATCAGGGATTTGAGGTCGACGCGGTACCACAGGTGTGCGCGGTCGGCCATCCACACAGCCAGGCAGGCGACACGCACGGAATGTTCGAACGTGGTGACATTGCCGTGCTGGTAGCAGCAGCGTTCGATCTGCATGTGGCGATGCTCGATGACCTCACGGCCGTGCTTGGCGACCAGGCGTTGAATCTGCGTTCGGGTGAGCAGATGTCCCACGATTTTCGGTCCTTCCCGTTTTGGGTTGGTTCAGTGCAATCCCCTGTTGTGAATTACGATTACCCGGCGATATTCAAGAATCCATCGAGTAATACCGTGACCGATTGTAGGGCACAAATATGTCCGTGCACACTCATCCAAAAGAACGACAACGGGAACCGTTAATCGTGGTGGGTTTCAAGATAGTCGAGATAACCTTGAAAACCGCCATCGAGCTTGCTACATCGTAGCCGCGATCGGCAAGGATTTCAGCTACTTCCTCGCTCCACCATCCTTGAGCACAATAGACTACGACAGTTCGATCTGTGGGCACGGTTTTGAGCACATGGGCCAGAGGGTCGAGTGGTGCATTGATGGCACCTTCGACCGGGTGGGCGGCGAAGTCGGCTGGTTCCCTCAAGTCGAGCAGCGTGACCGTATTCGGGTCGAGCTTGGCAAATTCCGCCGGCGTGATGCGGCGGTACGATGCTTCACTGCTCTCATCGTCATCGACCGCATTATGCAAAGCATAGGCATGTTCTTCCCCTCTCGTTCTGATCTTGGCACCCCTCAAGGAGGGGCACCACATAGCTCTAAATCGCGCAGGCCGGCTGAATATAGTTGGCCGGATCAATAGCAGTAATGGTCGGCTGCTCACCGCACACCGGGCAATCCGGCACATGCTTTGGCAGTGGGACCCGTCGAATATTCATGGTCAGGGCATCCACAGTGAGCATGCGAGCCACGAGCGGCTCCCCCACGCCGGCAATCAGCTTGACGGCCTCAGTCGCCTCCAGACTGCCGATCACGCCGACCACCGCGCCAGTACGCCGGCTTCCTTGCAGGTCGGAATCTCACCGGCGGCGGGCAGGTCGCGGAAGATGCAGCGGTAGCAGGGGCCTTCGCCGGGAATGACGGTCATCACCTGACCGGCGAATCCGACCACGCCGGCATGGATATACGGCTTGCCGGCCAGCACGCAGGCGTCATTGATGAGGAATTTTGCGGCGAAGTTGTCGGTGGCATCGATCACCAGATCGTACGGTTCGATGAGGCCGGCGATGTTGCTCGCGTCGACGAGCTCGTAGTAGGTATCAACCGTCACATCCGGGTTGAGCGCGCGGATGGCTGTGGCCGCGGATTCCACTTTGGGCGCTCCGACACGTGCAGTGGTATGGATGATTTGGCGTTGCAGATTGCTCATATCCACCACATCGCCGTCCACCAGTCCGATATGGCCGACGCCGGCCGCCGCCAGATACAGGGCGGCCGGAGAACCAAGACCGCCCGCTCCGATGATGAGCACGCTGGAGGCCAGCAACCGCTTTTGCCCTTTGACCCCCACACCCTTCAAAATCAGATGGCGCGCGTACCGCTCCACCTGTTCATCAGTCAATGCCATGTTTTCTCCATGTTTCCATCTCCCCCTCAGTCCGCTACGCGGCCAGCTCCCCCCCAGAGAGGGGGAGCATAATAAAGTGTCAGTGCAAATACCCCCGTAGTCGGGCTGGACGGCACAGCCTGTCCCTCGGTCACTTTGCCAAGGCCAGACAAATACGCCGCACGACCAGCATCGATGGCGTGCTTGAACGCCTCAGCCATCAGCGGGATATTGCCAGCAGAGGCAACGGCCGTGTACGCCATCCACCGCATCCGCACCCATCTCCATCGCATCGCAGGCCTGGCTCGGACGGCCGATACCAGCGTCGATGATGACCGGCACATGCGCGTTGGCGATGATGATTTCGATGAAGTCACGCATGCGCAGGCCCATATTGGAGCCGATCAACGAACCGAGCGGCATAACGGCAGCGGCACCGGCCTCCTCCAGCTGACGGGCCGCAATCGGGTCCGGGAACATGTAGGGCATGACCACGAAGCCTTCCTTGGCCAGCATTTCGGTGGCTCGGATGGTTTCGGCGTTGTCCGGCAAGAGGTACTTGGTCTCGTGTTCGATTTCGACCTTGACGAAGTCGGTGTGGCACACTTCGCGTGCCAGTCGGGCGATACGCACGGCTTCCTCGGCGTTGCGCGCACCGGAGGCGTTGGGCAGCAGCGTAATGCCTCGGGAATGTAGTCGAGCACGCTGTTCTCGGTGGTCTGCGCGCGGCGCAGTGCCATGGTGACGATTTGCGTGCCTGCATGTTCGACCGTAGCCTTGATGAGGTTCAGGTCGTAGCGGCCGGAGCCCAGAATGAATCGCGACTGGAACTCGTGACCGCCCAGGTTCAGCGGCTTGTCTTCCACCGGGAGAATCGGCGCGGCGGTGCCGACCGGATTGGTGACGGCGGGCTGCGGCGGCAGCGGAGTCGCCTCAACAGATGCTTCAGTAACCGGATTAATATTGCTCATAGCTTTTCCTTTCATCCACCCTGTACAAACTGCACAATTTCCATGACGCACTGGTCGTCGAGCATGGCGTCGGCACGCTTATCGCGCGGGATAATCTCACCATTGAGTTCGATGGCCACACGCTCGGCGCGGAATCCGTGCGCTTCGAGATAATCGGCGACGCTGACCGGCGTCTCGAGCGTGACCTGCTCTCCGTTGACCTGCATAATATCCTTTCAGATAGTAAAAAAGGGTGCACGAAACGAACCGTACCTTAAGTGGTGCGCCCATTCATGAACCCAATCATGCGACCTCGACCGCTGTGATGTATTGGCTCCATCACGACCGTCTCACGGCTGAATTATGCAAACGGAATGAAAGCTGTATCGGAGAACCCGGCAAATCTGCGACAACGATTCCTTACGGCGGCATGACCCGCGTCAAGTTCCCCGGTCGAAGTCTGGCGACTTCCTCTCAGCCTCACGGCTCCCGTTCGTTACGGTTTCTCAGTGTATGCCGTTGCAGTGACAACAACAAATAGAGCTCCCTCATCAGAGGGAGCTTCATTGGGACTAGAACGTGCCGGGGGCTTTGTAGGCGGAGCCATCCGACGTGGATGCGGGGAAGAGCTTGAGTTCTTCGACCTCGGCCTTGGCGTCGGCGATCTGCTCGCGCACGCGACCGTAAGCGGTGCCGCCCTTGCCGTTGCGGGAGTCGACCGAACCGTGGCTGGAGAGCACTTCGCGTACTCCCGGAGCCTTGTCGGCCGGCAGGAACGCGGCGAAGGTCTCGATGAAGTCATTGTCGGTCAGATCCCACAGTTCCTGGCCGCGGCCTTCGGCGAGCTTGACGCAGGCACCAGAGAGCTCGTGCGCGTGGCGGAACGGCACCCCGTTCTTGACGAGCCATTCGGCGATGTCGGTGGCCAGCGCGAAGCCGGTCGGAGCTTCCTCTTCCAGGCGGTCGCCGTCGAAGTGCATGGTCCTGACCATGCCGGTGAAGGCGGGCAGCAGCACTTCGAGCGTATCGACCTGGTCGAACACGGCCTCCTTGTCTTCCTGCAGATCGCGAGCGTAGGCGGTGGGCAGGCCCTTCAGGGTGGCCAGCAGGCCGGTCAGATCGCCGATGAGTCGGCCGGACTTGCCGCGGGCGAGCTCGGCGATATCCGGGTTCTTCTTCTGCGGCATGATGGAGGAGCCGGTGGAATAGCCGTCGTCGAGCTTGACGAAGGCGAACTCCTGGGTGTTCCAGATGATGATCTCCTCGGACAGGCGGGAGATGTCCACGCCGGTCATGGCGGCCACGAACGCGAATTCGGCCACGAGATCACGTGCGGCGGTGCCATCGATGGAGTTGTCGGTCACGCGGGAGAAGCCGAGCTCACGCGCCACGGCCTCCGGGTCGAGGCCGAGCGTGTTGCCGGCCAGTGCGCCGGAGCCGTACGGGGAGGCGTTGATGCGCTTGTCCCAGTCGATCAGTCGCTGCACGTCGCGAATCAGCGGCCAAGCGTGGGCCATGAGCTGGTGCGCGAGCAGCACGGGCTGGGCGTGCTGCATGTGGGTGCGGCCCGGCATCACGGTGCGGCCGGCCTTTTCGCTCTGCTCGATCAGGGCGTTGACGAGGTCAAGCAGGAGTCCGGCGATTACGCGAGAGTGACGGCGCAACCACATGCGAATCAGGCAGGCGATCTGGTCGTTGCGGGAACGGCCGGCCCTGAGCTTGCCGCCGAGTTCATCGCCGGCAATGTCAATCAGACCGCGTTCGAGGGCGGTGGCCTCGTCCTCATCGTCTTCGATGGGGGCGAAGGAGCCATCGTCAACGTGGCGCTGGAGCGTGTCGAGCGCATCCTCCATGCGCTGCAGCTCGTCGGCGGTCAGAAGTCCCGCACGGCCGAGAGCACGGGCGTGGGCGCGGGAACCGGCGATGTCGTCGTCGGCCAAGCGCCAGTCGAACTGCGTGGACTTGGACAGTCGGGCCAATTCCGGCGACGGACCAGACGTAAAGCGACCACCCCACAGGGCCAGATGTTCGTTGTTCTCAGTCATGAAGGCTCCTTGAAAAGTGAAAATAGCTGTGTTTAAGCGTAGCAATGTGTTCAAACATACAGTTGCCCCGCTGGCGAGGGCTGTCACATGGAGTGTGACTGAGGACAGTCCTTTCAAAGACCACTCCCAGTCAGCTATGCCGACAGCCTCGCAGCGGGGGCGACTGAGTAAGAATTACTCGACGGTGTTCTCCGGGACCTCGATGCCGTTGCCGAACTTGACGTCGCGGGCTGCGGCCACGCGGGACGGCAGGCCGTAGATGTCGATGAAGCCGTTGGAGGACTTCTGGTCGAAGGTATCGCCGGAATCATAGGTGGCGAGCTTGTAGTCGTACAGCGAGGAGTCGGAACGACGGCCGGTCACGACGGCGCGACCGCCGTGCAGGACCATGCGAATCTCACCGGACACGTACTTCTGGGTGTCCTCGATGAAGGCGTTGAGCGACTGGGTTGCCGGGGAGAACCACTGCGCATCGTAGACCAACTCGCCCCAGCGCTTGTCGATGTCGCGCTTGATGCGGTGCTGTTCGCGTTCGAGGCAGCAGTTCTCAAGCTCCTGATGAGCGGTAATCAGGGCCACGGCACCCGGGGCCTCGTACAGCTCGCGGGACTTGATGCCGACCAGGCGGTCCTCGATGAGGTCGATGCGGCCGACGCCCTGGGCTCCGGCGCGGCGGTTCATCTCTTCGATGGCCTGCAGCGGAGTGACGTCACGTCCGTCGATCTTGACCGGCACGCCTTCCTTGAACTCGATGACGACTTCATCTTCGACCGGCGGGAAGGCCGGGTCGTCGGTGTAGGAGTAGCAGTCCTTGGTCGGGCCGTTCCACGGATCCTCAAGGAAGCCGGTCTCAATGGCGCGGCCCCACACGTTCTGGTCGATGGAGTACGGGGACTTCTCGGTCTGGGTGATCGGCAGCTTGTGCTCCTTGGCGAACGCAATCTCGACGTCGCGGGTCAGGGACAGGTCGCGAATCGGGCTGATGGCCTTCAGCGTCGGGTCGATGGAGGCAATGGAGACCTCGAAACGAACCTGGTCGTTACCCTTGCCGGTGCAACCGTGGGAGATGGTGTCGGCACCGAACTGGTGGGCGGCGCGCACGAGGTGCTTGGAGATCAGCGGACGGGAGATGGCGGAGACCAGCGGGTAGACGCCTTCGTACATGGCGTTGGCCTTGAGGGCCTTCATGCAATATTCGTTGGCGAACTCGTCACGGGCGTCGACCACGTAGGATTCGACGGCTCCGCAGGCGAGGGCGCGCTGCTTGATGGTCTCAAGGCTTTCGCCGCCCTGGCCGACGTCGAGGGACACGGCCACGACGTCCTTGCCGGTGCGCTCCTTCAGGTACGAGATGGCGACGGATGTGTCAAGACCGCCGGAGTAGGCCAGAACAATGCGCTTGTTATCTGCCATTGGTTCCCTTTCGTTCAAGGTCTGAAAAACGAACTGATGCAAGTATATACAGAAGACTGTATATTTATGCACGGCGTGTTGGTTATTTGGAGGCGAGGCTTAGTAGCCAGTCGGAGCGGAAGACGGCGGTGTCGTCATTGGTGCAGATCACCATGACGGTGTCGTCTCCGGCGATGGTGCCTAGCACGCCTTCGATCGACTGCTTGTCAATCACCGAGGCCACGTATTGTGCGGCACCGGAAGGCGTGTGCACCACGACCAGATTTCTGGCGGCGGCCACCGAGGTGACCAGTCCGTTCAGCACGCGAGACATCTGTGCCTCACCGCGCTCCCCTACATCCTCACCTTCCGAAGCAACGACGCTGCGCCCCACCGTGTAGGCCACCGTGCCGTCCTTCAGCCGGGTCTCACCGCATGCATCTCATCAAGATCGCGGCTCAGGGTCGCCTGAGTCACCGCAATACCCTCGTCGATAAGGATTTTGGACAGCTGTGATTGCGAGGTGATGATATGCGTGGCGAGCGCCTGTTCTATGGCACTCAGCCGCGCCGCCCTGCTGGCAGGGCGCTGCAGGGACGGACCGGTTTCACTCATGCGAGCAGGCTTTCGTCTCCACGGGCCTTGCCGGTCAACCAAGTCAGCAACGCTTTCTGTGCGTGCAGACGGTTCTCGGCCTCGTCCCACACCACGGACTGCGGGCCGTCGATCACTTCAGCGGTGACTTCCTTGCCGCGGTAGGCGGGCAGACAGTGCTGGAAGAGCGCATCCGGCTTGGCCAATGCCATAAGTTCGGTGTTGACCTGGTAATCCCAGAACGGCTTGGAACGGATGGCGTATTCGGCTTCCTCGCCCATGGAGACCCAGGTGTCGGTGAACACGCAATCGGCGTCCTTCACCGCTTCCTTGGCATCGGTGGTGACCAGGATGGAGCCGCCGGTCTCGGCCGCGATGCGCTTGGCGTCGGCCACGATGTCCGGGCGGGGCAGGTAGCCGTAGGGGCCGGCCACGCGCACGTCCATGCCGGCCACGGCACCGCCGAGCAGGTAGGAGTTGGCCATGTTGTTGGCCGCGTCACCGAGGTAGGCGATGGTCTGGTTCTTCAGGTTGTCGACGCCGCCTCGGTGCTCGGCGATGGTCTGGAAGTCGGCGAGAATCTGGCAGGGATGGAAGTCATCGGTCAGGGCGTTGACCACCGGATGGGTGGAGTACTTGGCCATTTCTTCGACGCGGCCCTGGCCGAAGGTGCGCCACACCACACCGTAAGCCATGCGGTTGAGCACACGAGCGGTATCGGCCACGGGCTCGCCACGGCCCAGCTGGGAGCCGGACTTGTCGATGACCAGCGGGTAGCCGCCAAGCTCGGCAACGCCGATGGAGAAGCTGGAACGGGTGCGGGTGGAGGGCTTGTCGAACAGTACGGCGACGGCCTGCGGACCGGCGAACGGCTGCTTGTAGAAGCGGTCGTGGTGGAACTTGATGGCAAGTTCGAGCACCTGCTTCTGTTCCTCATGGTTGAGGTCGTCGTCACGCAGCATGTGGCGAAGTTCTGGGGTCATGATGATCTCCTTGGATCGGTGGGTCGGCAGTGACAGAGAGAAATCAGTCGTCGGGCAGGTCCGTAGGCACATCCTTGAGGATGGCAAGTGCCTGGTCCACGTCTTGTGCGGTTACAATCAGCGGCGGTGCGAAACGCAGCGCATTGGGAGCCACCGCGTTGACGATGAGCCCGTGTTCGAGGCAGTAGTTCATCACCGCGTGGGAGCAGGGATGCTTGAGCTCGACGGCGTCCAGCAAACCACGGCCGCGTACGGAAACGAACAGCGGATTACCGGTGGCCATAATGCCATCGCGCAGCTGTTCGCCGCGAGCTTCGGCGTTGGCCACCAGATTCTCGTCTTCAATCACGTCAAGAGTGGCGAGTCCCGCAGCCGCACCCAGCGGATTGCCGGCAAAGGTGGAGCCGTGGGAACCAGGAGTGAACAGAGCCGCAAGTTTCTCGCCGAAAGCGATCATGCCGCCCATCGGGAATCCGCCTGCCACACCCTTGGCGAAAGTCACCATATCCGGCGTCACGCCGCCGGACAGATCGTCACGCTGGAATGCGAACCACTTGCCGGTACGTCCGATACCGGTCTGTACTTCATCGATGATAAGCAGCGCGTGGTTGATATCGCACAGTTCGCGCACGAACTTGACGTAATCGGCGCCCAACGGCTGCACGCCGGCTTCGCCTTGGATAAGTTCCAGAATCACAGCAGCCACCGGACCCTTGCCATAGCGACCGAGACCGGTCTGTGCAAAAGCGTCGTGCAGGGCGACCTTGTCGCCGGCGCGCACGAATTCGATGTTCGGCACCAGCGGATCATACGGCTTGCGGATACCGGGTTTCCACGTGGCGGACAGCGCACCCATCGTACGGCCATGGAAGCCGTGAGTCATTGCGAGAATGCGTGCGGGCTTGCCGCCGATGGAAGGCAGGGCACCAGGCAAGGTGCGTCCATACAGCTTGGCGAGCTTGAGGGCAGCTTCATTGCCTTCAGCACCGGAGTTGCCGAAGTAGACTTTGGAGCCTTCAGGTGCACCAGCCAGCTTGACCAGTTTTGATGCCAATTCAATTTGCGGCTCGGACGCGAAATAGTTGCTGATATGCGCCACCTTGGCAGCCTGATCGGCAACCGCCTTGACCCACTTGGGGTGGGCGTATCCGAGGGAATTGACGGCGATGCCTGCCAGGAAATCGAGGTATTCGTTACCGTCAACATCCCAGATGTGGGCACCTTGGCCGTGATCCATGACGCGCAACGGCGTACCGAACACATTCATGTGGACCTGAGAGTACTCTCCCAGCCACTTGCTGTCTTCCGTACCTAGTTTTTCCTCATGCTCAGTAGCCATAAGAGCTCCTCATTTCCAGTCCTTCATCGGGCATAACCATGGTACCGATGCCTGCGGAGGTGAATATCTCGTTCAAAATCGAATGCGGCTTGCGCCCGTCGATGACATGGGCTTGGGGCACGCCACCGTCGATGGCCCTGACACAGGCCTCCATCTTGGGTCGCATACCGGATTCCAGGTCCGGCAGCATATCGCGCAGGTTTTCCACACCGATCCGGCCAATCAGAGAATTCTTATCCGGCCAATCGGCGTACAGACCATCCACATCAGTCAAGATAACGAGCTTGTGCGCGCCCACAGCGGCAGCCAAAGCGGCGGCGGCGGAATCAGCGTTCACGTTGAGCACTTCAGTGGCATCTTCTTCGTTCGGAGCCACGGAAGAGACGACCGGGATACGACCGGCAGCCACCAGATCCTCGACTGCCGAGGCATCGACGGAAACCACGTCGCCGACCAGGCCGATATCGGTGGGCTTGCCATCGATGACGGGCCTGCGCTGCATGGCCGAGAACAGGCCGCCGTCTTCACCGGACATGCCTACGGCCAGCGGGCCGTGCGCGTTGATCAGGCCTACCAGTTCGCGTGACACCTTGCCGGTCAGAACCATGCGCACCACATCCATGGCCTCGGGGGTGGTGACCCTCAGGCCGCCCTTGATTCGGATTTGATGCCGAGGGCCTTGAGCATGTGGGAAATCTGCGGGCCGCCGCCGTGCACGACAATCGGGTGCAGACCCACCTGACGCAGAAAGACCATGTCTTCGGCGAAGCACTGCTTCAGATGGTCATCGACCATGGCATTGCCGCCGTATTTGACGACGATACGCTGGCCGGCGAACTCCTCCAGCCATGGCAGCGCTTCAATAAGCACTTCTGCCTTCTGATCGGCGCGCAAATCGGTGTGCACGTCGAAATGGAACCCAGGTCCCTTCAATTCTGTAGACATTTTTTCTCTTTTCTGCGACGCCGGCGACGCTATCGCTGCCGGCTGCTACAAACAGCCCACTGGGCTGTTTGTCAGCTTTCGTAGTCGGCGTTGATGTGGACGTATTCGTGGGTGAGATCGTCGGTCCAGACGGTGGCCTCGGCGTCCGAGCCGGTGTTCAGGTCGATGTCAATGTGGACTTCGCGCGGGGTCATGTCGACCTCGCTACGGTCGCGGCCGGCACCGCCGTTCTCGCAGATGCGCACGCCGTTGACGTCCACGGTCACCTTGTTCGAATCGTAAGGCGCGACTTCAGGCGGCACAGTGCCCAGGGAGCTGACGATGCGGCCCCAGTTCGGATCGTTGCCGGAGATGGCGCACTTGAGCAGGTTCGAGGCGGCGACGGCACGACCACAGGCAAGTGCCGCGTCTTCGCTGGTGGCACCGGTGACGGTGATACGGATGTCGTGGGAGGCACCTTCGCCGTCGCCGATGATCTGGCGGGACAGGGATGCGCAGGCCTCACGCACCAGCTTGTTGAATTCGTCCTTGTCCGGTTCGACGCCAGAGGCACCGGAGGCGAGCAGCAGGACCGTGTCGTTGGTGGACATGCAGCCGTCCACGTCGATGCGGTTGAACGAATGTTCGGCAGCCACAGCGAGTGCGGCCTGCATCTGACCGGCGGAGACAACCGCATCGGTGGTGATGACGCACAGCATGGTGGCCAGCTGCGGGGCAATCATGCCCGAGCCCTTGACCATGCCGCCGATCTTCCAGCCGTTGGAGCCGGTCAGTTCGACCGTCTTCGGCTTGGTGTCGGTGGTCATGATGGCGTGGGAGGCGTCGGTGCCGGCTTCGGCGGTGGCGGCAAGAGCCTCATGGGCACTCTTGGCACCAGCCAGCACGTTGTCCAACGGCAGCAGTTCACCGATGAGACCGGTGGAGCAGACAGCCACATCATTCGGTTCGGCGCCGATGAGCCCGGCGACCGTTTCCGCGGTGGCGACGGACTGGGCGTAACCGGCCTCGCCGGTGCAGGCGTTGGCACCGCCGGAGTTCAGAATCACGGCCTTGACGTGACCGTCGGCGACGACCTTACGGCTCCACTGCACCGGGGCGGCACAGAAACGGTTCGAGGTGAACACGCCTGCAGCCGCGTCGAGCGGGCCGTTGTTGACCACGAGGGCCAAGTCCTTCTTGCCTTCGACGGATGAAATACCAGCCGCCACGCCGGCGGCGGAGAAACCTTGTGCAAATGTAACGCTCACGGTGCTACTCCGATCTTGGTCAGGCCCGCGTCTTCCGGCAGGCCTAGTGCGATGTTCAGTGATTGGACCGCTTGTCCGGCGGTACCACGATTGAGGTTGTCGATGGCGGCAAAAGCGTAGATGCGGCCGGCCTTGCGGTCGGTGACGACCTGCAGGTGGGCTGCGTTGGAGCCGATGATGTTGCCGGTGGCGGGCAGTGTGCCCTCGGGCAGCAGCACCATGAAGTCCTGACCTTCATAGGCCTTGGACCATACGGCGCGAATCTCCTCATCGCTCAGTGTCTTGGCTTTGTCCGTCATGCGGGCGGACACGGTGGCGAGGATACCTCGGGACATGGGGGCGAGAATCGGTGTGAAGCCGAGCGTGAATTCGCTGGCTTCGGCCGCGCTCTTGCCCGGCCGCGTGGGCGAAGTTCTGCAGGATTTCGGGAATGTGGCGGTGCTTGCCGCCCACCGAATATGGCAGGGCGGATTGCAGGGCCTCGGCGGCAAG
>ENA-OQBU01000093-OQBU01000093.1-human-gut-metagenome-genome-assembly--contig:-NODE-93-length-25706-cov-6.092029_pt1 | contig 25706 bp, 32 predicted proteins | sample MGYA00242492_ERZ504566 | MGnify/ENA primary metagenome ERZ504566 (study PRJEB26092, sample SAMD00036261) | human gut metagenome | host: Homo sapiens | study: EMG produced TPA metagenomics assembly of...
CAACCGGAACTGCGACCCGGTTTTCGGCCAAATAAACGGGATGCCCTTTCCGCAGGCGCGCTCAATAGGTCAATATTACAAGTCACCTATAGCTAACATTTGCGCAGCTCAACGGCCCCACCTGCGCGTTTTTTAGTAAACCTTGGCATACTCGGCGAACGGTATGAAGATGCCGGCCAGAGGGTATTGCAAACGGTCGCTCCCGTGGTATGTTTTTGCCCGAATCAAACCGGCGCGCATCGCCTGTAGCGTCGGTCAACAGAGAGGAAACTACCATGGCTCATCCCGTAATTGATGCCGACGAGTGCATCGCTTGTGGCGTTTGCGTCGACTCCTGCCCCGCTGGCGTTCTGGAGCTCCAGGACGTCGCTACCGTCGCCGACGAGGACTCCTGCGTCGCTGTGGCGCTTGCCAGGACGCTTGCCCCGCTGGCGCGATCACCGAGATCGTCGAGGAGTAACAACTCCCCCACTTGCACACTCAAAAGTACACCGTGCACAAAAAGGAGGCTTCCGCATCGCCGCGGAGGCCTCCTTTTGTTTGTACAGGCAGCTAATTGGGGACGGGGCTACCTTGGCAGTTGCGGTGGAATAGTTCCTGGCTCATTGCTTAGGTGCCGATTGTAGGAACTATTTCACCGCAACTTATATAGACAGTATCGGGTTAGGACAAATCATCCTCGTAGGGCATTAAATCGGCAAGGTAGCCCTTCTCCTTGAGTATGGCCTCGATCTCGTCGAGGGTCTGCTCGTCCTCCGCCGCGATGCGATGGAAGTGGTAGCCGCTCGTCACCGTTAGTAGTGGAAAGCTCTTGCCGCTCTCGATATCGTGCAGGTAGCGCTCAACATCGCGACGATTGCGGATGTCCAGGTCGGCCGTGATCTTGCCGTACACACGATGGTTGACGATCACGTTGAGCACGGCGCCACCCGCGTCGACGATACTCGTAAGCTCGTCGCCCGCCTGCTCCACGCCGTGGCGCACCTTAACAAGACGCGTGGGCACGGCGGGGCTACTCGCGGCTTCCTGCAGCACGTAGCCGCGGTTGGTCGCCACGATATCGTGCCCATCGGCACGCAACAGGGCAATATCCTGAACCACGACCTGACGGCTCACGCCAACCTCGCGGGCAAGTGCGCTGCCCGAAACGGGCTCCTTGGCTCCTTCGAGCACGCCCATGATGGCACGGCGACGCTCGCGGGCGTTCATTATTTACCGTCCAGCAGACGCAGGTGCTTAAGCGAGAGGTCGAGGATCGGCGCAGAGTGCGTCAGGGCGCCCGAGCTAATATAGTCGACACCCAGATCGGCCAGGGCGCGAATGTTGCTGGCGTCCACGTTGCCCGAGCACTCGGTCTTGGCGCGGCCATCGATAAGCTCAATCGCGGCAGCCATGTCGTCGTGGGTCATGTTGTCGAACATGATGATGTCGCGCCGGCTTCCACGGCCTCGCGCACCATGTCCAGGTTCTCGCACTCGATCTCGACCGTCGTGGTAAACGATGCATGGCGCGCGCCATCTCGATCGCACGCATCACGCCGCCGGCGGCATCGATGTGGTTGTCCTTGAGCATGACGGCCGTCGACAGGTTGTAACGGTGGTTGCTGCCGCCGCCGATCTCGACCGCGGCCTTCTCGAGACGCGCATGCCCGGCGTGGTCTTGCGCGTGTCGACAAGCACGGTCTTGGTGCCCTCGAGCGCGGCCGCCATCCGATGCGTGTAAGTAGCGATGCCGCTCATGCGCTGCAGGTAGTTGAGCGCCACGCGCTCGCCCGAAAGCAATACGCGCGCATCGCCCCGCACCTGACCCACATGGTCGCCGGCGTGCACCTCCTCGCCATCGGCAACGTCGAGCAGCACCGAGCTCTGCGAATCCAGCAGCTCAAAGGTACGGGCAAACACATCCAAGCCGGCGATGATGCCGTCGGCCTTGGCGATAAGCTCCACCGTGGCGGGACGCGCCGTGGGGCACACGCTCGCCGTGCTCACGTCCTCAAACGTAATGTCCTCGCGCAGAGCCTGTAAAATCAGATCATCGACGACGAGCTTCATGGTAATGGGATTCATGGTCTACTCCTCTGCGGCCTGCGTGCCGGCGGCACGGGCCAAATCATCGATTGCAAGGGTATCGGAACTCAGGGCGCGATGGCGTCCATCGAGCGCGGGCTCGCCCGCCTGCTCCACGGCCAGCGACTCGCCGGTGCGCATGTACCACGCGGCGCGACGACCCCAGACCAGCGCCTCGAGCAGACTATTTGATGCAAGGCGATTCTTGCCGTGAACGCCGTTGCAAGCCGTCTCGCCCGCAGCGTAGAGCTCGGGCATCGAAGTGCGGCCGTCCTTATCGACCCATACGCCGCCCATAAAGTAGTGCTGCGTGGGCGTAACGGGGATGGGCTCGTCCAAGATGTCGCGACCGTCCTCAAGGCAGCGCGCGCGAATGTTGGCAAAGTGCCCAGTCACCACGTCGCGCTCGACGGGGGCAAAGCTCAGCCACTCGTGCTCGGTGCCGTCCTGCTTCATCTGCTCGCGGATGGCGGCAGCGACAACGTCGCGCGGCTGCAACTCGTCGGTAAAACGCTCGCCGGCGGCATTGAGCAGAATCGCGCCCTCACCGCGGCAGCTCTCGCTGATCAGGAACGTACGGCCTGGCTGCGGCGAGAACAGGCCCGTGGGATGGATCTGCACGTAGTCCAGGTGCTCCATCTTAATGCCGTGCTCCTGCGCGATGTAGCAGGCGTCGCCCGTGAGCTGCGGGTAGTTGGTCGAATGGTCGTATACGCCACCGATGCCGCCCGTCGCCCACAGCGTATGGCGGGCATGGATCTTAAACGGCTTACCGACATGCACGCCCTCAGCGGCATTTGCCAGCTCGTCGGCGGGGCGAGCTGAATCGTCCTCGTCCACGGCAACAGCGACGACACCAGTGCACACCGTGCCCCATCGCGCTCTGCCGTCAGGATGTCGGTCATGGCAACGTGTTCGAGAATCTGCACGTTATCCAGCTTGCGGACGGCCTGAAGCAGCTTGGTCGTAATCTCCTTGCCCGTAATGTCGGCATGGAAGGCAATGCGCGGACGGCTGTGCGCGCCCTCGCGGGTAAAGTCGAGGCCGCCATCGGCCTTGCGCTCAAAATCCACGCCCATCGCTAGCAGGTCGTTGATGACCGAGCGGCTCGAGCGGATCATGATGTCGACGCTCTCGCGGCGGTTCTCGTAATGGCCGGCGTGCATGGTGTCCTCAAAGAAGGCATCGTAGTCCGAGCCCTCGGGCAGCACGCAGATGCCGCCCTGCGCGAGCATCGAATCGCACTCGTCGACCGCGCCTTGGAGAGCATGATCACGCGCGTGCTCGTCGGCAGGTTGAGCGCCGCGTACAGGCCCGCTACGCCGCAGCCGGCAATGACGACGTCGCACTCCATATCGGGGTATTGCTTGGTTTCCACAGGAATCCTCTCCCTTGAATGTGACATAAGAAACCGTCCCTCATGCCACATTGTTCTAGCGTGCTGCGTACTCGAGCATGCGGTCGAGCGTAAGTTTGGCCTGGTCGGCAGCCTCGTCCGACACGCCGATCTGCACCTCGCCCTCACCCGTCTCCAGGCAGCGCACGAGCTTTTCGAGCGTGATGAGATCCATGTTGACGCAGGTGGGCTGCACCGCGGGGAAGTAGAACTTTTTGCCGGTGCCCTGGCAGCGCGCTCGAGCTCGTAGAGCACACCGCGGACCGTCACGATAATGAACTCGCTCGCGTCGGACTCCTCGGCATACTTGATGATGCCGGCGGTGGAGCCGATGTAGTCGGCCTCAGCCAGGACGTCAGCCTTGCACTCAGGATGCGCCAGCACGAGCGCGTCGGGGTGGGCCTCCGTCGCGTCAACGATCTGCTCGACGGTGATGATGTGATGGCGCGGGCAGTAGCCGTTGTTGAGGATGACGTGCTTTTGGGGCACCTGCTCGGCTACGAAGCGGCCCAGGTTCTGGTCGGGAATGAACAAGATGTGCTGCTGCGGCAGCTCGGAGACGATCTTGACGGCGTTTGAGCTGGTAACGCACACGTCACTCCAGCTCTTGATCTCGACCGTGGAGTTGACGTAGCAGACCACGGCCAGGTCGTCGCCGTACTCGGCGCGCGCCGCATCGACCGTCTCGCGCTTGACCATGTGCGCCATGGGACAGTCCGCGCCCGGCTCGGGCAGCAGCACGGTCTTGGTGGGATTGAGCAGCTTGGCGCTCTCGCCCATAAACTCCACGCCGCACAGCACGATGGTCTGCTGCGGCAGGCTCTTGGCAAGCTTTGCCAGGTAGAAGCTGTCGCCGACGTAATCGGCCACAGCCTGAACCTCGGGCGCCACGTAATAGTGCGCCAGGATCACCGCGTCGCGTGGGTTTAAGTTGCTGAATGGCCTCGACGAGCTCTGCGGGCACCAGTGCCGCGCGCTCCGTTGCCGTCGTTGCCGATGCTAGGCCGGCCGCGATATCGCGTGCAAGCTCCGACGCATCCATGTTCGCGCTCTGTGCCATCAAGGCCCCTCTCTTTTGGCGAATCTTGGGGCTTTAGTATGACACCTAGGTTTACAGCTGACAAGACAGCTGTAACTAGGTGTAAAGTTGAAATAAAGATTCAATCATGCGGCAGGTCCATTTTCGAACTGGCAAGCTGAGGACAGCCGAAAATGACCCGCCCCATGATTCGGGCAGCCCGTTTTGTCCTGGACCAAGGGGCAGTGGTCAAAAAGGGCCAAATATGAGTACTGTCACCAAATTAGTAGCATCGATTTTCCGGTCCAGAGCAGCAAAATCGCCTTGTTTGGAGCCCAATCGCGACTCTGAAGAACGAAAATCGATGCACTTTTTGGCCTCTGGCACCGATTTTTGAGGCCATTTGGCTGCCACCAAACTGGTAACAGTACTCATATTTGGCCCTTTTTGACCACCGGGTTTCCGGCAGGCCCCAAAAGCGGGCCCGAATCGCTCGATCCGGGCCCGCTGGGGGTAGCGAGCACAATCGAGGTGTAAGAAGCAAGAGAGGGCCATCGCCTAGAATCGTCAGCGCCTAGATATTCAACGAGAGGAAAGACAATGGTCCGCAGCGACATGCTACCCCAGCCGGACCGGGGGCTCGGCCTCGACCGGCCCCAGACCGAGGCATTTCACCGACGAGTTCAAGAGGAAGATAGTCGATCTCCACAACGCCGGAAAGCCCAGGCGCGAGGCCATGGACGAGTGCGACCTCGACAAGAGCACCGTGGAGAGGCGGGTCAAGTCGATAAACGAGACCGGCTCGCCGCGCGCCGCCGACAACCGCACGCCCGAGTAGAACCGGATCCTGGAGCCCGAGCGCGAGAACCGCAGGCTCCGGATGGAGGTCAACGTCTTAGACGAGCGGCGCCAGCATACGCTCGGAAGTCAGGGCCATGGCGGCCAACGGGGGGCCGCTGCCCCATATCGGCGCAGCGCTGGCATCGAGGCCTTCTGACCTGTGTCAAGATTTCGGACACGCATGCTCGAGAAATCAAGCGGCCATAGGCATGGCCTCGAGCTTGGGCTCGGTTCTCTCGAAGAAGGCCGCCATGGCCTCGGCCGGCACCTTGTAGCCGATCGTCGAGCGGGGCCTTCGGCGGTTGTAGTACGCCTCGATGAACTCGACCACCGCGTGCTTGGCGGAATCCCTGGTCGGGAAGCTGCGCCTGTAGTACATCTCGTTCTTCAGCGTGGCGAGGAACGACTCGGCCACCGCGTTGTCGTGGCAGTTGCCGGCGCGGCTGCAGGACAGCCGCACGTCGTTGTCGCGCGCCCATTCGGCCAGAAGCCTGCTGGTGTACTGGGCGCCGCGGTCGGCGTGGAATATCGCGTTGCCGGCCACGTAGCCGCGCGATTTGGCCGACGCCAGCGCCGAAACCACGATGTCGGCGGTCATGCGCTCGGAGAGCGACCAGCCCACCACCATGCGGGTGTTGAGGTCGATGACCGTCGACAGGTACAGCCATCCCTCGCCGGTGCGCAGGTAGGTGATGTCGCCCACGAGCTTGCAGGTTGGAACGGGACTGGTGAAGTCGCGGCGCACCAGGTCGGGCCGGGGCCTGGCCTTCGGGTCGGGGATGGTGGTGCGCTTCCTGGCGTTGGGCGTGCAGCCGCGTATTCCCAGCTCGCGCATCAGCTTGCGCACCCTGTACAGGGTCAATCCGGAGAACTCGCCGGGCAGGAAGCATTTCACGAACCGGAAGCCGAACCTGCGGTCCGACTCCAGCCACACGCGCCGGACCGCCTCGCGCTCGGCCGACCAGTCTTCTCGCGGGCAGCCGTTGGAGAGCCACGAGTAGAAGCCCGATCGGCTCACGCCGAGCACGCGGGCCATCATTTTCACCGGGAATTCGGCCTTCTCCGCCAACATCATCCGGTAGCATGCGGCTACGCCTGGCTTTTGGCGAAGAAGGCCGCGGCTTTTTTTCAAGAAGGCGTTCTCCATCTCGAGCTCGCGTATGCGCCTTTTCGCCTCGCGAAGCTCGCGGTCCTCGGCCTTGGGGTCGGGCCCGCCGGCAAGCTCGCGCCGGCGGCTCTGCACCCACTTGTTCACGGTCTTGGAATTCAGGCCCAGTTCTGCGCAGCATTCCGTTATCGGCCTGCCCGTCGAGATGATGTAGTCGGCGGTCTCGCGCCTGAACTCGTCGGTGTACTTGGCGGCTGGGTTGGACATAGCATACCGTCCTCTCGGTCGTCGATGAATGCATTCTAAAGGATTGGGCCTCTAGCATGCGTGTCCGAAAAGACGATACAGGTCAGACAACCCAATCAGACGTCGTCTCGAGCGCGTCCTCTGCACGGTCGAGCGTGCTTCTGGCCTTGGCACCCTGTTTGAACCACGTGCGCAGGTCCTCGAGCGTGCTGCCCGCTGCATACACCTTGATTTTTCGACCGCCCTTCGTAGTCACCGTGCAGCGGTCGCCGCTCTCGCTGTCCTCGTGCGCCGTGACCTTCTTGAGGTAATCGCGGCGGAACGCCACGACGCGGGCATTGCTGATCTCGATGAACCAATCGTCGTCGACAAGCGAAGTGCCCGTGGCACCTCGACTTGCCATCTCCTCGGCGAAGGAGAAACCGAGTTCGCGCTCCTGCCTGCCGATCTCGTAGATACCACGGGCGGGCATGCTGAGCATAAGCAGGGGCAGGAGTCCCCCTATGAACAGGAAGAGGAACGGAACGAGCAAGAGCAAGCGGGCTCCGGCATCGGTGAAAACAGCCATGAAGGCGATCACGAGCGAGAAGACGAGCGCCATGCCGTTGAAAACAATCGTCAACGGCTTGACGGCAGACCAACACAGGCCCGCCTTGGTCATGGGACCGTCGACGGCGTCCGAGACTTCGATGCCCTCTTCCTCCAGACGGGCGAGGAGGTTGAGCGAGCACACCCCCTCGAGGCTTATCGAGCAGAACTTTCGATCGCCCTCGAACAGGTCGATCCTCATCATCTGCGTGTGAAGCGTTGCATGGGTGATGTTGCCGAACGTCGTCTCCTTGCGGATGCCGAAGGCGTTACGCGAGAGAATTCGTTCACCGTCCACGTCGATGCGCGGGATGCTCAGCAGGGCCCAGATGGCCATGCCCGCAAGTGCCATGGCGTGGCCGAACCACACAAGCTCGTGGCCCCACTCGCCCAGCGAAACGCCCTGCCAGACGTAAACACCCAACATGAGCAGATCGAACGCGACCGCGCAGCAGGCGATGATCGTGCGGATGGCAGCGGGCATGCGCACCGTGAAGCGATCGAGGCTGTCCGTCGCCTCACTGCGCTCACGCGCGCCGCGACGGGCGACCCATGCAGTGAGCGGACCGACGATGAACACCACCATCGCCACGCGCAGGAACGATTCGAGTATGTCGCCCATATTAACCACCATCCCAATAGAAAACGTGAATTTGGGAGACTATAGCAGAGCGAAGCGATCTGCACGGCATCGTCCGGGTGTTTTCGGCATACGGTGGAAACCAGCGGCAGCGGACGTTGAGAACTCACCCAAAAGACGCGATTCGACCGAAGCGATTCTTCTTGACTTGGTCTCAATGTGATACGACATGCGCCACTACCTGCGCGGTCTAGCGGCCCTGATCGAAGAGGGTCACACCGATGAGGCACTCGAGCGCATCGACGCGCTCTGCGAGACCAACGACCGCACCGCCGTGCGCCGCTACTGCGCCAACGAAACGGTCAACATTGCGCTCTCGTCGCTTTCCGCGGACATCAACGCGCACGGCATCACCGCCGACCTGCACGCCGCCGTGCCCGAAACCGTCCACGTGGGCGATGTCGATCTATTCAGTGTGGTATCGAACGCCCTGGACAATGCCATCGCCGCGGCGAGCGCCGCCCCCGAAGGCAAGCGGTTTGTCGACCTGGACCTTCGCTACGAAGACGGTCAGCTTCTATTGCTGGTTTCCAACACGTTTGGCCGTGCGCCGCACATGGTCGACGGCATGCCCGTGACTCAGCACACTGGGCACGGCTTTGGCACCAAGAGCATTATGCTTGCCGTCGAGCGCATGAACGGCAACTGCCAGTTCCGCATTAACGGCGACCGGTTTGAGCTGCGCGCCGTGATGTAGGGGCTGCCGCCAACCTCGCTACAGCGGTGCAGCCGCCGGGGTCAGCTGCTTAATGTAGGCCCACATGCGCTGCTTGGCGGCTTTGTCAGTGAGCGCCGCCTCAAAACCGTCGAGCGCCAGCACGCGACGCCCCTGCACATGGGCGACCAGGCCGGGCTTGAGCATGGCGGTGTCAAAGTCATCAATCGCCACAAGCATATCGGCATAGGTCTCGCGCATGACATCGGCCGCGCTGTTGTCCAGCAGCAGCACCGCCTCGGGGTCTAAGGTCTCCAGCGCCTCGCGGAACAGATCGCACGTCAGGGCCTCGCCCGCCGCGACCGCTCCGTCGCCCGCGCCGGCGACGCTTGCCAGCACGCAAAAATCCTCGGGGGCATATCCGATGCGCCGAGCGCCTTGCGCAACGCGGCGCCATCCGCGCCGGCAGCCAGCTCGCCGCCCGAGCACTCGGCTTCATCCAAATCGCCTTTGACCAGCACAATCGGCGAGCACGCGTTGCCCGCGATACGCACACCGCGATCTGCAAGCGACGCGAGCTCCTGCTCGGTCGCCTGAGCGATGGCTTCTTTTTTCTGGCTTTGTGACGTGGGCATGCGCTCTCCAATCGTTTGCGTGCCCACCATTATATAAAAGAGCCGCCCGCGAGTGGTTGCTTTGCGGGCCGCTGGGTATAAGCACGGTCGTACTGAGTTTTACGCGGCCGAGCCGCGTCGTATTATGGAGGTCACCATGGCTGACATTAAGCAGATTACCCCCGAGAACTTCGGCGCTGTCGTCAACGATAGCCTGCCCGTACTGGTTGATTTTTGGGCCCCGTGGTGCGGCCCCTGCCGCTCGCTCTCGCCCATCGTAGACGAGGTTGCCGACGAGCTGGCCGGCAAGTTGGCTGTGGCCAAGTGCAACGTCGACGACAACCAGGACCTGGCTATGAAGTTTGGCGTCATGAGCATCCCCACGCTGATCGTCTTTAAGAACGGCGAGGAGGTCGACCGCTCGGTCGGCGCCTTACCCAAGGCAAGACTTCAGGCACTGCTGGAGAAACATCTGTAATACGCTTGTTACTTGTCTGCCGTCCATGAGCGGTTTCGCACCGCTCACCGGAGTGCCAAACGCAAGGCATGCGACCACGGATAGTATGGTAGTTACAAACAGCCCCCAGTGAACGGGTGCGGGTCGCACAGGCTCGCACCCGTTTTCTTATGCAGCTGCGCGCAAAGCGGGCGTAGTAAAATCTGAACCACTGAACTGCCCCATACAAAAGGAGATTTCCCATGCATGATGTTGGAATGAACATGAGCCAGCTTGCCATGAGCGTCAAACAGGTCGACGACACCATCGAGCTCGCTCACGAATGGAGCCATCAGTTGCTGCATGCGACCGAGAATTTTGACATGGAGCGCATCGGCGCCAAGCTCGAGGCCGCCATGGCCGCGTTGCACGAGGCGCATGACGCGCTCGAGGGCTACGAGGAAGCCATCGAGGCCGACCACAACTCCGTCGGCTCCGTGAAGCTGGTGTAACGTGGCCGAACACGAGCACGGCTGCGGATACGAGCACGAGCATCCGCACGGGGCGGACGGCGACGCGGGCTGCCACTGTAGTGGCTCCGGCTCCGAGCTGGTCCGTTTTTCGGTTACCGCACCGGATGACCTGCTGCGCCGTTTTGACGAACAGATCGCGCGCCGCGGCGACGTGGCCAACCGCTCCGAGGCCGTGCGCGACCTGATTCGCGCCTCGATCGCCAAGGAGCAGATGCGCACGCCCGATGAGCATGTTATCGGGTCGCTCACCATGATCTACGACCACCATACCGGCGACCTGACGCGCCGTCTGGACGAAGTGCAGCACGACTACACCGACGAGATCGTATCGACCATGCACGTGCATCTGGATCACCACAACTGCTTAGAGATTCTGGCGCTCAAGGGTCGCGGCGAGCGCGTCTACGAGCTGGCCGACCGTCTGCTGGGCCTGCGCGGCGTAAGCACGGCGAGCTCACCTGCGCCGCCACCAAGCAGAGCCTGGGACTGTAGCGCACCTGCAAAAAGGGACAGGTTTGTTGTGGCAGGTTTAGAAGTTTTTACCGACCAAAATAAACCTGTCCCTTTTTGGTCGGTTTTGATGAGGGGTGTCGGCATGCGGCATGTGCATATTCATGTGACGGGCATTGTGCAGGGCGTTGGCATGCGACCGTTTGTGTATCGCGAGCCATGGCGCATGGCATTTGCGGATGGGTGCTCAACGCGGGCGACGGCGTGCATATCGAGGCGCACGCTCCGGCCGATGCGCTCGATGCTTTTGTTGCCGCGCTTTCTGAGCATGCGCCTGCGGCAGCCCGCGTTGAGCGAGTCGATATTGCGGATTTGGGGCCTGGCGGTTGGAGCGCTGCCGGTGAGCAGGGCTTTCGCATTGTGGCATCGCAGGACCAGACCGCGCACACGACGCTCGTCTCGCCCGATATCGCTACCTGTGACGATTGCCTGCGCGAGTTGTTCGATCCCGCCGACCGACGCTATCACTACCCCTTTATCAACTGCACTAACTGCGGGCCGCGCTTTACCATCATCCGCTCGCTGCCTTACGATCGAGCGGCCACCTCGATGGATTGTTTTCCCATGTGTCCCAAGTGCGCCGCGGAGTATGCCGACCCACTCGACCGGCGTTTTCACGCGCAGCCCGATGCCTGCTTTGATTGCGGGCCGCATATTACGTGGCGCGAGGCTGTGAACGGCAATGCGTGCGGGAATTCGTCCGCGACACCGGCCGTCGGCACCACACGCGAGGCCAGCGACGCCATTATCGACCGCTGTGTTGAGTTGCTGGCCGGTGGCGGTATCGTCGCCATCAAGGGGCTGGGCGGATTTCACTTGGCATGCGACGCCTCCAACGAGCAGGCGGTAGCCGAGCTTCGCCGCCGCAAACGCCGCAGCAACAAGCCGCTTGCCGTTATGGTGCGCGACCTTGCCGACGTTGAACGCCTGTGCCATGTCAGCGACGTTGAGCGCGGCTTGCTGACCGGCAGCATTCGCCCCATTGTGCTGCTGCGCCGACGTGCCGTTTGCGAGAGTGGAGATTCCCCCGACGCCTCGCGCTCGCGCCGTCCGTCGCGCATGACCTTCCCGAGCTCGGTGTTATGCTCCCCTACACCCCGCTTCAGCATCTGCTGCTTGCCGCGGTAGAAGTCTGCGGTATGCACGCGCTCGTCATGACCAGCGGAAACCTGAGCGAAGAACCCATCGAGACCGACGACGACCTTGCCTGGAAACACCTCATTGCCGCCGGCATCGCCGACTCGTTGCTCGGTAACGACCGCGCGATCCTCTCGCGCTACGACGACTCTGTAGTGCGCGTGGTCGACGGCGCCGTTATGCCCGTGCGCCGCGCCCGCGGATACGCTCCGCAGCCGTTACCGCTGCCGGCATGCGACGGCACTGTACCCTGCATCCTCGCCTGCGGGCCACAACAAAAGGCCACGATTGCGCTCACGCGCGAAGGGACGAACGGCGAGGCAACCTGTTTTGTGTCGCAGCATATCGGCGATGTTGAAAACGGCGGGACCTTCGATGCCTGGAACGCCGCGCGCACGCGCTTGGAAGATCTCTTTGACTTGGCGCCCGCCGCCTTGGCCTGCGATTTACACCCCAGCTATCTATCGGGCCAGTGGGCGCGCGAGCAGGCGCGAAAATGCAATCTGCCGCTCGTCGAGGTGCAGCACCATCATGCGCATATCGCGAGCGTAATGGCCGAGGCCATCGCCGCGGGCCAGCTTGCAACCGACACGCGTGTCCTTGGCATCGCCTTCGACGGCACCGGCGCCGGCACCGATGGGACCATTTGGGGCGGCGAGTTTCTTGTTGCCAGCCTTGACGGCTTTGAGCGCACCGCGCATTTGCTCACCTGGGCGCTCCCCGGCGGGGCGGCCTCCGTACGCGACGCTCGACGCAACGCCTTTGCCCTGCTCAGCGAACTCGGCCTACTCGAGCACCCAGGCGCCGCTCAGCTTTTGGACAGCCTCGACGAGCAAACGCGTAGCGTGACAGCCACCATGATCGAGCGCGGCATCAACAGCCCGCGTACCAGCAGCATGGGACGTCTCTTTGATGCCGCGGCAGCAATTCTGGGCATCTGCGACAAGGCAACCTACGAGGCGAACCCGCCATAGAACTCGAAGCCGCCGCCTGGCGCGCATTCAGCAGTGAAAGTGCCTGCCTCACCGGCAATATAGCCGGCTTTTCCGTAACCGAATCATCCCGTCCGGACGACTGCCATGTTCTGAACTCCAGACCGCTTTTTGAGGCGCTTTTGGAGGGAATCAGGACCGGCGTGCCCGCCGGCAAGCTCGCGCTCGACTTCCATGTCGCCATCGCACGCGCGTCGGCCCGCATCGCAAGCGAGATCTGCGTCCGTGAAGACCTCGACACCGTCGCGCTCTCGGGCGGCGTGTTCATGAACCGACTTTTGCTTCGGCTCCTTACCCACGAACTCAAAGACGCCAGTCTTGCCGTCTTGGTCTCCCACGCCGTGCCCGTCAACGACGGCTGCATCGCCTACGGTCAGGCCGCCATCGCTCGCGCTCGCCTCGCGCAGACGGCATCGCGATAGGCTGTTTTGCCAGCCTGCGCGCCGCCGTCTCACAGGTGTAACGCGTTTGCTCGTGACTCCCGCGAGCGCTACCATCAACTGATGGGTAATTAGGCGCCTATCCAGCGCAAAACGTATAAAAGGGGAACATTATGTGCCTTGCCGTTCCCGGTAAAGTGGTCAAACGCGACGACGACCTTAAGGCGACCGTCGACATGATGGGCATCGAGCGCCCCGTTTCGCTGCGCCTCGTGCGACGGCACAGGTAGGCGACTATATTCTCGTGCACGCCGGCTTTGGCATTCAGATTGTCGACGAGCAGGAGGCGCAGGAGACGCTCGACCTGGTCAACACCATGACCGAACTGGTCGAAGAAGACCAGCTGGCCACCAACCCGGCGGAGGCTTACTAGTGGCGGCCGGACAGCCGGCTCGCTCCGGTATCGACTTCTCGGCATTCCGCGATCCCAAGCTGGCTCGCGAGCTCATCGAGCACATCCGTGAACTCGTCGGCGACCGCGCCATCAACCTTATGGAAGTCTGCGGCACGCACACCGTGAGCATCGGTCGCTATGGCTTTCGCTCCATTATGCCTGCCGGGCTCAAACTGCTGAGCGGTCCGGGTTGCCCCGTCTGTGTTACCGCCAACCGCGATATCGACCATGCAATCGCGCTCGCCAAGATGGACGGCGCCATCATCACCACCTTTGGCGACATGATGCGCGTGCCCGGGTCGTCTACCTCGCTCGCCGCGCAAAAGGCGGCGGGGCGCGATATTCGCATTGTGTACTCCCCGCTCGATGCACTCGATATCGCCGAACACAACCCCGATCGCCCGGTCATCTTTATGGGCGTCGGCTTTGAGACCACGACGCCCACCATCGCCGCCGCCATCTTGGAGGCCGATGCACGCGGACTCCAGAACTTCTCGGTCTATTGCGCCCACAAGACCACGCCGCCGGCGCTGCGCGCCATCGCCAACGATCCCGAGACCACTATCGACGGCTTTATCCTTCCGGGACACGTCGCCACCATCACGGGCTTAGCCCCCTTTGACTTTTTGGTCGATGAGTTCGAGACCCCAGGCGTAGTCACCGGATTTGAGCCGGTCGATATTCTGCAGGGCATCTGCATGCTGGTCCAGATGGTTGTTGAGGGGCAGCCCGCAATCGACAACGCCTACCGCCGTGGCGTCAACGCAGACGGCAACCCCGTGGCGCGCCAGCTGGTCGAGCAGGTGTTTGAGCCATGCGACACCACGTGGCGCGGGCTGGGGCCGATTGCCAACTCGGGCCTTTCCATCCGCCCCGAGTTCTCGCGCTTTGATGCCCGCACTCGCTTTGACGTGCCCGTTGAGACGACGGTCGAGCCGCGTGGGTGCCGCTGCGGTGACGTGCTGCGCGGGGCCATTGCGCCGAGCAGCTGCCCGCTCTTTGGCCGCACCTGCACGCCCGAGCACCCCGTCGGCCCGTGCATGGTGAGCTCCGAGGGCAGCTGCGCGGCGTACTACCGCTACCGCGACTAGCCCGGACACACCCGCACACCGGCACCACCCACGATTGGAGTTTTCGATATGTCCCATAGCGTTACCGATAGCACCGTCCTGCTGGGCCACGGCTCTGGCGGCCAGATGATGAAACGCATCATCGATGAGGTCTTTTTGGATGCCTTTGGGTCGCCCGAGCTGCTCGAAGGCAACGACGCCGGCGTCGCCGCGCTGCCCGCGAGCGGGCGCATCGCCATGTCGACCGACAGCTTTGTAGTCTCGCCGCAGTTCTTCCCCGGTGGCAACATCGGCCGCCTCGCCGTGTGCGGAACCGTCAACGACGTCGCGACCTCGGGCGCCAACGTGCGCTACCTATCGTGCGGCTTTATCCTCGAAGAGGGCTATCCCATGGACAAGCTGCGTCAAATCGTGCAGACGATGGCCGAGACGCGCGCGAGGCGGGCGTGTCCATAATCACGGGCGACACCAAGGTGGTCGAGCGCGGCGGGGCCGACGGCGTCTACATCAATACCGCCGGCGTGGGCGAGGTGCCCGCGGGCGTGGCGCTCAGCGGCGCCAACTGCCGGCCCGGCGATATCATCCTGGTGTCGGGTACACTCGGCGACCACGGCATCGCCATCATGAGCCAACGCGAGGGCCTGGCGTTTTCGAGCACCATCGAAAGCGATGCCGCGCCGCTCAACCACCTGATTGCCGATGTGCTTGCCGCAGCACCCGACACACGCTGCTTCCGCGACCCCACGCGCGGTGGCCTGGCGTCCACGCTCAACGAGTTTGCCCAGGCCAGCGGCGTTGCCATGGAGGTCGACGAGGATGCCGTGCCCGTGCGCCCCGACGTGCAGGCAGCCTGCGAGATGCTCGGCTACGATGTGTTGCAGGTGGCAAACGAGGGCAAGATGGTCGCTGTGGTGCCGGCCGAACAGGCAGATGCGGCACTGGCCGCCATGCGCGCCGCCCGCTACGGCGAGCACGCTGCCATTATCGGCCGCGTGCTGCCACTTGCCGAGGGCGCCCGTCCCGCCGTGCGCGTACGCACCGGCTGGGGCTCGACCCGTATCCTCGACATGCTCGTGGGAGAGCAGCTGCCGAGGATTTGCTAACGACAAAGGCTCAGGGCTATTAAAGATATTCAGATTCCAAACATGCCCGGCACGCATGCCCAGTATCATGGGGTGCGTTTTACAACTCAAGCGGCAGGAGCACCCATGGCAGCAGCTTTTTCCCATGTGATCTTTGACCTGGACGGCACCATTCTCAACACGCTCGAGGACCTGGCGGCCGCCGGCAACCATACCTGCGAGATGCACGGCTGGCCCACGTTTGCCGTAGACGAGTACCGCTACAAGGTGGGAAACGGCATGCTCAAGCTGGTCGAGCGCTTTATGCCCGCCGAGTATGCGGGCGACGGCCGTATGTTTGAGCAGACGCTTGCCGAGTTTAGGGCTTATTACGGCGAGCACAAGGAAGACCACACTGCACCGTACGCCGGCACGATCGAGATGCTCGACCGCCTGCGCGCCGCGGGCGTGCAGCTTGCCGTACTCACCAACAAGGACCATGTCTCGGCCGCTCCGCTTATCGAGAAGTATTTTGGTTCCGAGCGCTTTGCGCTGGTACAGGGCCGTATCGATGCGTTTCCGCCCAAGCCCGAAGCGCCCGTCACGCTGCATGTGATGCAAGAGCTAGGCGCCGATCCGTCGACCACGCTCTACGTGGGCGATTCCAATGTCGATATCCTGACCGGTCACAACGCCGGCCTTAAGAGTGCGGGCGCAGCTGGGGCTTCCGAGGCCGCGCAGAGCTCGAAGCAGCCGGTGCCGACTACGTGGTTGACACGCAGGAAGAGCTCGCGGCGCTGATCCTGGGCGAGTAACGCCAGCGCTGCCCAACCCAGCCGCCGCAATGCCGTTGCGCGGAAAGTGGTCGTTGGGGACGTTCTTAAACGACTGGTCAAACAATGGCAACGTCGCAGGTAGAGGACGGACAGCGAAAACGCCCCTAAGCGAGCAAGGTGACGTGAAATGAAAGGGCGCTGACCTTCTGGTCGCGCCCTTGAAATTGAACGTCAGATTGCCGCTTAGGGGCGTTTGCAGCGTCGAGCAGTTGCGGCGTTGGTAAACGCCGCAACGAACTACCGCGTAACTCCCCTAGTTCATCATTGCATTCATCATCTCGGTGGTTGCGGAATCGTCAGCAGACCACTCGCCATCGTCATTGGCGGTGTACTTGAAGGTAACCTTGGTGTCCTTGGTCTTAGCGGCCTTGGTCACGTCGACCATGACCTGGCCGGCCATCTTGTACAGGTCGTCCTCGGAAGGCATCGTATCGAGCGCCGCGATCTTCTCCTGATACTGGGTGGCGAAATCTTCAACGATCTTGTTCATGGACTTGCAGGTAATGGTGACATCGGCAGTCGCGGTGCCCTTGTCCTCGTCGACCGTCACATCGCCGATCTTGTAGTCAAAACCCTCGAGATAGCTCTTGGCGTACTCCTTGGGATCGATGCCCAGCTGCTCGAACTCGTCGCCCGAGGCCTCTTCCAGGCCGGCGAGGAAGTCGTCGCCGCCGTTCTTGACCTCGTCAAACTGCGTCGTAAGATCCTCGGTGATGAGCTCCTCAACCGAAGGACCTCCGCAGCCGGAAAGCACAACCACGCACGCGACCAGAACAGCCATCAGGGGCGCAAGCAGCAGCTTCTTCTTCATGACATTCCTCCCAACAAGCGGCACCGCGCTTCCCGACGCGGTGCGCGTCGTAACAATAAGGCCATACTAGCCGATAACGAACACCCCCGGCAAAGCAAAGGCGCAGTCGGCTCGATTTAACGTCCGAACGGTTTACCGGTCCGCCCAACGCGCAATAAAAACGTTCCGCCGCATTGCAATAAAAAAGGGCGGCCGGATAACCCGACCACCCCAAAACACCCTTATGTTGCCGCAGACTACTTGCGGACGACCTTGACGATGGCATCGCCAGCGGAGACAGCGGAGTCAGCCTCGACGGCGAGCTCGACGTCGGCGAACTCGGCGGTGTTGGACACAGCCACGACGACGCAGTCCTTGTAGCCGGCAGCGGCGATCTTGGCGCGGTCGATCTTGAGCATGGGCTGGCCAGCCTTAACGACATCGTCGGCCTTGACGAAGCCCTCGAAGCCGTCGCCGTTCATGTTGACGGTATCGACGCCAACGTGCACCAGAACCTCGATGCCGCTATCGGACTGCAGGCCCACGGCGTGACCCATGGTGACGGTCACCTTGCCGTCGCAGGGAGCGTAGACCAGATCGTCCTCGGGCCACACGGCGCAGCCCTTGCCCAGAACCTCGCCACCAAAGACGGGATCGGGCACGTCGACCATCTTGATGACCTTGCCCTTGACGGGCGAGCACAGCACGTCGGCGCCGGCAGAAGCAGAGATGGAGGCCGGAGCAGCGGCAGCCGCGGGCTCAGCCTTCTTCTTGAACATGTCAAACAGACCCATACGTTTTCTCCTCTTGATTCAGCGCAACGTTATGCGCATGCCTATGGTGATTATAGTGCCAAATGGCCAAAATACTAAGGCGAGGGCTCGAATCGCAAGCCCTTTCAAGCCCTTCCCAAACCTTTTCCCCAGTGGTTCTCATATTGTCGATTAACCCTCGATAAGCCGAGTATCGTCTGCGCACGGAACGGGCAGAAGCGGGCGCGCCAAACCCGACACTTCTTTTCGCGCCCACGGACCGCCGCCGCCCCGTCCCTGACACTTCCTGATACCGACCGAAACGTGCCAAAATAAACCCGTTCCTTTTTGCCAGGTTTGGCAAGTGTGGGAGTTCGCATGGATATCAAACGCAAGATTACCGAGGCGCAGGGCCTCACCCCCACCGAGCAACAACTCGGCATTGCGGCCCTTGCCATCGGCGAGGACATCCGCGAGCTTCGATTAAGGAATTTGCCGCGCGCACCAACGTTTCGGTCGCGAGCGTGCACCGGTTTTGCAAAAAGCTCGGCCTCGAGGGCTTCAAGGACCTCAAGGTCGAGCTTATTCGCTTGGCAACCGAGGCGGGCAACCGGCGCGACGTTGACATCAACTTTCCCTTCGATGCCACTTCCACGCCTGCGCAGGTTATGGAGCGCATGGAGGGGCTCTACCAGACCACGCTGGCCGAAACGCAGGAGCTGCTCGACCCCACGCAGCTTGACCACGCCGCCAAGCTCATCGCGAACGCCCGACAGGTCGACATCTACACGGGCTCGCACAACCTCTATCCAGCGGGGATGTTCCGCGACCGCCTGCTCTCTGCCGGTAAAAGCGCGACGTGCCACGACAGTGTCGAGGCCCAGGTGCGCACGGCGCTTGCCTCGGATTCAGACCGCGCGGCGATCGTTATCTCCTACAGCGGCCTTGCGCCCAACCTCAAGAAAATCTTGCCGATCCTCAGCAGCCGGCATGTCCCGGTCATCGTCATCGGCACGCCTTATTGCGCGCGCATTCACCCCGCTTTGCCGCCTACCTTACGGTGAGCGATCACGAGAGCATGACGCACCGCATCACGCAGTTCGCAAGCCACATCGCTGTGCAATACGTACTCGATTCGCTCTACAGCAGCTACTTCGCCAAAGACTACGCCCGCTGCGCCGAATTCCTAGAGCGCTCATTCCCCTACACCCGCCTCCCTGGGCTCAAGTAGCGACGAGCGTGGATTTTGGACGCTTAACTAACGAGCGTGGACAATCTCCCACTTTGAGGCCGTCACCGAGCCAAAACCGGGAGATTATCCACGCTCATTTTGGGTCCCCTGGGAACGCATGAGGAGGGCGGATAGACAGCCGTTATTTGCGAGGCGTCAGCGACGTAAAGAGTCCGTGTTGGTTGCAGTAAAGAAATATTCTGCCGCGCCCGGTAATATGGAAGCGCGGCTGCACCGATTGCTCTGGATAGAGCTTCTTAAAGCAGATGCCGTCCATAGTCGCATATGCCACAAAGCTAATGTAGTGATCCTTGGTCATGGGATGATCGAGCGTGACGTACCAATCGTCCTCGATGCGCTCGATGGAAAAGGCATGGTCCGCGTCCGGCTCTTCGGCCTCCTGGGGAAACATCGTGGAGCCACAGCAGCTAAAGCTGCCTTCTCCGAGCGCGTGCACAACGTTTCCGCAGATAGGGCAAACGTAAAAGACGCCTTTGAGCATATTGCCTGCACGGTTGGCGTTAGCCCGAATGTCACCAGCCAAAAGCTCAGCCACGCTTATGCCGAGTCTCTGGGCCAAAGGCTCAACGAGGGAAATGTCAGGAAGCCGCGGCCGGATTCCCACTTGCTGACGGCTTTATCGGTCACGCCAAGCTTTCCGCCAGGGCGCGCTGGGTGAGGCCGCGCTCTTCGCGCAGCCGCTTGATGGCATGCGCTGCCAAAAAGTATGGGAAGCATTGGTTTGCCGTGTCTGGTTCATGGGCTGTCCAATCAAGTTGAAGAAATGGAGTGAACCGGTTCGACAGTCAGTATCCATTTGAAGGCCAGGCTCGACAACCTACGCTGCGTAGACATGCGCCAATCGAACGAGCGCGGTTTTTTGGACGCTCATCTCGAGCAGTCATTTAAGAACATCCCCAATGACCACCGCATCCGGAGCAAGACAACGCCGCATGTAGAGGACGGACAGCGAGCGACGTCCAGGGCGAACAAGTTGGCATGAAAAAGGCGAGGCATTGACCTTCTGGTCATGCCTCGCCTTTTGAATGACAAATTGTCGCCCTGGGCGGCGCGCAGCGTCAACTGGTTACGCGGTTGGTAAACCCGCGTAACTACCTACTCTCGGGCTCCGTACTGCTCGTAGTAGGCGTCGATGGCGGTCTTGAGCTCGTCATCGATGACGACCTTGCCGTCGATCTCGTGGTTGTAGAGGGTCTCGACGACCTCGGCCATGGAGACGATGCTTGCGACGGGGAAACCGTACTTGGCCTCGATCTCCTTCTGCGCGGTGGTCACGCCGCCCTTGCCGACCTCCATGCGGTTGAGGGACACGATCAGGCCCTTGATCTCGACATCGGCAGCAGCCTTGACCTTGGGATAGGTCTCGTCGATGGACTTGCCGCTGGTGGTGACGTCCTCGACCATAATCACGCGGTCGCCGTCCTGGGGCTCGTAGCCCAGCAGGTTGCCCTTGTCGGCGCCGTGGTCCTTGGCCTCCTTGCGATCGCAGCAGTACTTGACCTCCTTGCCGTACAGCTCGTGGTAGGCAATTGCGGTCACGACGGCCAGCGGAATACCCTTGTAGGCCGGTCCAAACAGCACGTCAAAGTCGTCGCCAAAGTTATCGTGGATTGCCTGGGCGTAATACTCGCCCAGCTTCTTGAGCTGGTAGCCCGTCACGTAAGCGCCGGCGTTCATAAAGAACGGGGACTGACGGCCGCTCTTGAGCGTAAAGCTGCCGAACTTAAGAACGTCGGACTCGACCATAAACTTGATGAACTCTTGCTTGTAAGCCTCCATGTGGGCTCCTCTCGTAATTGCGTACGTGCTTTCCAGTTTAGCGCAGGCGAAGCGTCGGTGCGGGCGCGCTTTGAGGCCACGGCGTCTGTAAAGGCTTTGTCAGGGGCAATGGTTTTCCAAACATTGGGGTTGACACGACAAACCCCCTCATCAAGAATACGGACGGATTGTAACGGGTACGAGATACCCAAAGCGCGCCGCGCCCGGCCTTAAGGAGGTGTGCCATGGAAGGCAGTCATAGTCGAAAAACCTGCATGTCGCCCTCGGCACGCCGCGAGGATTCCGCACGCGCATAAGCGCCAACAGCCGATCGTCAAAACCACCACAAAGGTGCCTGTCCCCTTTGTGGCGGGTTCGCGAGCTTGACGTGAGCGACATCTAGGTTTTTTGAAGCAAATACGACACGTACGCTAACTCCCTTCAACAAGGAGGACCCTATGCTGATGCTCAAAACCGCTACGGTACTCGAAGCCATCTCCAAGCGCCGCCGCACGGCGCGCCCCGCCGCTCATACCGGCATGTCCAAGAACACCATATTCGCCGCCACCCACGGCGCCGAGGATGCCCTCGTGCTGCTCGACGCCACCGCTGACGGCCTCACCGCCGAGCAGGCAACCGAGCGTCTGGACGTCTCCGGCCCCAACACCATCGAGGCACCGACCAAGACGCTCGCCCGCCGCATCGCCGACGCGTTCATCGACCCTTCGCCGGCATCCTCGCCGCGCTCGCGCTGGTCTCGCTCTACATCGACGTGCTCGCCGTGCCCGAGCCCCAGCGCGACCCCTCCACGGTCATCGTTATCGGCATCATGCTGCTGGTATCGGGCGGCATGAAGTTTATCCAGGAGGCCCGCAGCGGCAATGCGGCCGAGGCCCTCAAGGACCTGGTCTCCAACACCTGCTGCGCCCTGCGCGACGGCGAGCGCATCGAGATTCCCTTCGACGAGCTCGTCCCCGGCGATGTGATCCGCCTCTCTGCCGGCGATATGGTGCCGGCCGACGCCCGCATCATCACCGCACGCGATCTGTTTGTGATCGAGTCCGCACTCACCGGCGAGAGCGAGGCCGTCGAGAAGACCGCTGCCATCACCGTCGTCGAGGGTGCCGACGGCTCCGCGCTGTCACTCTCTGCCTGCAAGAACATCGTCTTTACCGGCACCTCCGTGCAAAACGGCACCGCCATGGCGCTCGTCGTTGCCACCGGCTCGGACACTTACCTGGGCGGCATCGCCAAGATGCTCAACGGGCGCGGCGAGAAGAGCGCGTTTGACCGCGGCGTCTCGAGCGTCTCCATGCTGCTCGTACGCCTCATGCTCGTTATGGCGCCGGCCGTCTTTGCCATCAACGTCGCCACCAAGGGCAACGTCATCGACGCGCTGCTGTTCGCCACGAGCGTAGCCGTTGGCATCACGCCGCAGATGCTCCCCGTCATCGTGACCACGAGCCTGTCGCAGGGCGCCAAGGACCTCGCCCGTCGCCAGGTTATCGTCAAGGAGCCGCCGGCGATCCAAAACCTCGGCGCGATGGACGTCCTGTGCTGCGACAAGACCGGCACCCTCACCGAAGACCGCATCGTGCTGGAGCGCTACCTCAACACCGACGGCAACGAGGACGCGCGCGTGCTGCGCCATGCGTTTTTGAACAGCTTCTTCCAGACCGGCCTCAAGAACCTTATCGACCTGGCTGTCATCGACCGAGCGACGTGACACCCTCGACTGTCGCGCCCGATTCCATGCTGGGGCAGAGCCTGCGCGACCGCTATACCAAGGTCGACGAGGTGCCCTTCGATTTCTCGCGCCGTCGCCTGAGCGTGGTCGTCGCCGATGCCCAAGGCAAAACCCAGATGGTCACCAAGGGGGCTGCCGAGGAAATGCTCGAGATCTGCTCCTTTGTCGAGGTCGACGGCGCCGCCCAGCCGTTCACCGAAGATAAGCTCGCCCAGATTCGCAAGCAGGTCGCCGGGCTCAACGCCGAGGGCCTGCGCGTGATTGCCGTGGCGCAGAAGACCAATCCGCGCTGCGTGGGCGAATTTGGCATCGCCGACGAGTGCGACATGGTGCTGATGGGCTTTTTGGCCTTCCTCGATCCGCCCAAAGCAAGTGCCACGGGCGCCGTCGCCACCCTCGAGGCCAAGGGCGTCGCCGTTAAGGTCCTGACCGGCGATAACGACCGTGTCGCCGCCACCATCTGCGAGCAGATCGGTATCGACGCGAGCAACGTCTTGCTGGGCTCCGAGATCGATGCGCTCGACGATGCCGAGCTTGCCGAGCGCGCCGAGCACACCCACCTCTTCGCCAAGCTCTCGCCACTGCAGAAGGCGCGCCTGGTGCGTGTCATGCGCGAGATGCTCGGCCACACCGTGGGCTTTATGGGCGACGGCATCAACGACGCCGCCGCCATGCGTGCAAGCGATTGCGGCATCTCGGTCGATTCGGCCGTCGATATTGCCAAGGAATCCGCCGACATCATCTTGCTCCAGAAAGACCTGGGCGTGCTCGAGCGCGGCATCATCGAAGGCCGCCGCACCTACGGCAACCTGCTCAAGTACCTCAAGACCACGGTGAGCTCCAACTTTGGCAACGTGCTATCCGTGACCGTCGCGAGCCTGTTCTTGCCATTCTTGCCCATGAGCGCTCTGCAGTTGGTGCTGCTGTCGCTGGTCTACGAGATCGTGTGCATCGCGCTGCCGTGGGACACCGTCGATGACGCCTGGACTGCCCGTCCGCGCGCCTGGGATGCCGCGTCCATTAAGGGCTTTATGCTCGAGTTGGGTCCCGTGAGCTCACTGTTTGATATCGTGACTTTCGCCGCGCTCTTCTTTGTGGTGTGCCCCGCCGCCGTGGGCGCAAGCTGGGCAGAGCTTGCCGCTATAGGCGACGTCGCAGGCATGGCGGCCTTTACGGCGCTCTTCCAGAGTGGCTGGTTTGTCGAGTCCATGTGGTCGCAGACGCTCGTGATCCACATGCTGCGCTCCCCGCGCCTGCCGAGCCCGCGCGACCACGCCGCGCCCGCGCTGTGCGTTCTCACCGTGCTGGGCCTGGCGCTCGTCACTTGGCTGCCGGCAAGCCCCATCGCCGATGCACTCGGCCTCATGACGCTACCAGCGAGCTTTTTCGCGCTGCTCATCGGCATCGTTTCCGCCTATATCGCGCTCACCCAGCTGGCAAAGCGCCGCTACATCGCCCGCCACGGCGAGCTGCTGTAGCAAGCAGACGGAAAACACCCTGCCAGTTGCCGTTGCCTCTGCCGCCACCGATGCCGCTGCCTCTGCCGCTGTCGCAGTCTATCCCCTCAGCAGTTGCGGTGAAATAGTTCCCGCTTGGGGGTGCGGACAGAAAGTTGGACCGCGGGGCGGCCGGACTGGAGGTTCGCATGTACAGCAGGGAGAAGGTCGAGCTCTTCCTCCTGGCGACGGAGGACGGCATGGGGCCGACCGCCGCCGCGAAGTTCGCGGGGGTCTCGGTGGGCGCGGCCAAGAAGTGGGCGACGGGGCACCTCCCGCACAGCTACACCGGGGCGCGCTGTAGAATCGGGGCGAGGAAACCGCCACGGAAGGAGGCCAGCTTGGGCCCCGACAAGTCGATCTACGCCCCGCCGGCGACCGGCCCGCTCGCCGGGCTCAACGAGGACCAGATAGAGAACCTGCTGCTCAGGGCGGTGTTGGCCGACCTAAAAGCGGAAGGGTGGGACCCGGCTTCGATCTCGAACAGGAGCAAGTGCGAGCTCGGCGAGAGATTGAGGCGGGCGACCGCCCTGCCCCTCCGCTCGATCACAGGTTTCTTGAGGATATCGAAGAGCTCCTATGAGTACTGGAGGCCCCGCGTCGCCGCGCCGCGCGACCGCGACGCCGACATACGCGACCGCGTGGTGCGCATCTTCCGCGAGGGCTCGGGGTGCTGGGGGTACCGCACCGTCTGGGCGCGCCTGCGCCGCGAGGGCGTCCGGGCCAGCGAGAAGCGCGTGGCCCGCGTGATGCGCGAGGAGGGCCTCGAGGTCGTCTACAACAAGAGGCGCGCCCGGGGCTACAGCTCCTACGCCGGCGAGGTCTCCAAGGCGCCGGAGAACCTCGTGAACAGGAGGTTCCGCGCCGACGAGCCCAACCGGCTGTGGCTCACCGACATCACCGAGTTCAGGCTCCCGGGCGGCGAGAAGGTCTACCTGAGCCCGATCGTCGACTGCTTCGACGGGATGCCCGTCGCCTGGTCGATCGGGCTGCACCCCGACAAGCGCCTCGCGAACTCGAGCCTGCTCAAGGCCTGCGCGGCGAGGCCGGCGGGGGTGCGCACGACGATCCACTCGGACCGGGGCGGCCACTACCGCTGGCCGGAGTGGATCGGGATCTGCTGTTAGCGCTACTGTAAAAACAACCATTTTGACCAACGCTCAACAACCAATCATGCCAACGCAGTCCCGCCATTTGCGCCAATCGCATTTTCACCATTTCCACCACGCCGGGGCTTACGCTTCGATCGACGAGCGAACGATGCTTTCGGGAGGAGCGGGCCGTGGCGGAGAAGAACCTGATCGGAGAGTTGGACATGTACAGGGAAGCGG
>ENA-OQBU01000094-OQBU01000094.1-human-gut-metagenome-genome-assembly--contig:-NODE-94-length-25549-cov-6.291480_pt1 | contig 25549 bp, 20 predicted proteins | sample MGYA00242492_ERZ504566 | MGnify/ENA primary metagenome ERZ504566 (study PRJEB26092, sample SAMD00036261) | human gut metagenome | host: Homo sapiens | study: EMG produced TPA metagenomics assembly of...
GTAAGCAATGGCTTCGTTCCGGGAACCTCGTCAATTTTGCCAGCTTATTCCCCTCTAACTTCTTCGCCTTTTTCCATACAACTTCCCGATAAAACAGTTATTCTCAAAAAATCTGAGAGTTATTCCCGGAACGAAGCCATTGCTTTACCGGAGATATGACTCTGTCTTTGGGGGAAGCTATCTCGGGGTCATCCTTGTTCAAACCAAGCCATTCTATACAGCACATCAACTAAGTTTCAAGCATTTGGCCGTGAATAGAACAATATGAGTAGATATATCAGACTATTACCATACGGAGACCGCATCCCAGGCAATACGTGATGCTATGGCGTGTGCTCCGCGATATTTTTACAACAGGCACACGCCATACTGATATTTATTTGAAAAATTCAAGCGTTTTGCCGTTTTGGCAGGATAACTATGTCGGTGACGATGACGATGTAGTAGTTCTGTCCAGACATGTCATGCCATTCGCAGGGACGTCCGATGAATTCGACCGTTTCGCCGCCCCTCAACGATTCCAGTTCCTTGCGGATCCGGCCGGTCGACGGCATGAGGGAGACGAAACGCGCCTCATCGCCCTCGAACCAGCAGGCGCGGACGGTTTTGATGCGTCTGCCTCCGGTGAGATTGAGCGTGGAACGCGGGCAGACGGGCGGGATCTTCACCCTGCCGATCTGCGGGCACACTCCGATGCCGCCGTTCCGTGGCAGTAGCGCTTTCCAAGAGCGGTTGTTCGTGGTAACCATGTTCTCCTACTCCTTGTCTTCCTTGAGGGTTCCCTGCGGCTGGCCGAACACTTTCTCCCGGTCTGTCGGATCGAGGTTGGTCGCGCAGCCGCTCATCGCCGTGGTCAGATTCTGCTGGGCTTTGGTCAAAGCGTCGTAATCATCCGACTTGGAGTCCACGAGTCGTTTCGCGGTTTCGTACGCGGCTTTGAGATCGCCGCAGCCTTGCGTGCCGGATAGGTCGTCCTGTTTGATGGTGGCGACCTCGCGCGCGGTGTTGTCCAATCCGGACGAGAGGTCGTCTCGTCTCGCCTCGATACCGGCCTGCATGGCTTGCGGATACCATTCGCGTGCGAGGCTGCGGATCGTGTCGATGTCCTTCTGCTGTCCGATCGCGTCGTACAGGTCCGTCGCTTCGGCGAGGTCCTGCCGGTTGTGCCGGTACAGCAGGTTGCCGAGCGTGTCGACGTTCGAGTTCTCCGGCGCGTTCAACAGGTCGCGCACGTCGTCGGCGATCTGTTCCGCGTCGCCGATGAACATGGATTGTGCCTGCTGTTGCAGGGTACCGGACGGTTTCGTCGTCTTCTTTTTCTTGTTCTGTTTGTGGGATCGTGTCTGCGCGGATTGGCTGGATTGCGGCGTGGACGTCGCGGACGTCTGCTGTTTCCATGGGTTGGCGACCAGGACCATGACGGTGATGGCGATGATGGCGATCGCGCACCAGACGGCCGCCTGCTTCTTCGATTCGGGCGTGGACGCCTGACGATGTTTGTTCTTTCCCATTGTTGTGCTCCTTTCCCGTTTGTCAGAGGCTTGAGTCGTTGCTCGGCAGACTGTTGTCGTTGGTTTCCGGTGGCACGTACCATCCGCCGGAGTTGCCGTTGGATGTTCCGCCATTGTTGTTGTTCGTGGTTCCTCCGCCGTTGCCTTGCGGCACGCTGGTGGAGCCTGAGCCGGAAGAGCGGCGGTACTGCGGCGTCGGCGCGGGCATCGTCTGCTGTTGCTGTTGCGGGGCTTGCTGTTGGGCTTGCGCCTGCGCTTCGGCCTGCCGTCTGGCTTCCTCGTCGCTTTGGCTTTCGCGTCCAACGCCTGGGAGAGGTTCCCGCGCGCTTGTCGAGCTTGGATGCCATGTCGTTCCACGTGTCGACGGTGGTTTTCGCATCGAGCTTGCGGGCCTGGCCGATCAGCTTGTCCAACGTGGCCTTCGCGGCGCGGGTCGCATCATCCGATGGTTTCGCGTCCGTCGACGCTTTCACGGCCTTGTCCAACGCGTCCCGGCATTTCCTCCTCGCGTCCATCAACGGCTTGGCTTTGACGAGCCGGTCGACCTTGCCGGCCAGTGTGCGGGTTCGTTTCGTGGCCTTGTCGGCCTTGGTGGAGAGCCGTTCGGACTCGCTGATGGACAGGCCGGCGCGTTTGGACCGGATGAGTTTACCGTTCGATGCGACGAGGTCACGTAGCGTGTCCACGTCCTTATCGTCCACGCCGGCCTTGTCGGCGTCGCCGACCGTGTTTTTCGCTTTGCCGTTGCATGCGGCCAGTTGGCTCATGGACGCTTGCACGCGCTCATAGGCGGTTTTCTCCTTGACGGCCGTCGAGTGGGAGCCCGCCAGGGCGAGGATGATGAGCAGCACGATGGCGCGCCCGCGATGATCAGACCGCGTTTGACCCAGGTCATGGCCTTCGAGTCGCCGGAGGGCGAGTCGGGGTCGGCCACGTCCTCCAACACCTCTTCCGGAAGGATGGTCGTTTCGGATTCGGGTTCCGTTCCAATCACGGTGGTTTCGGCTGGACTCCCATCCGGCGTTTCCGGGTCGGGCGGTTCGATCACGGTGGTCGGAGCCTCCAATCCGGCCGGTGGGATGGGCTCATCCGTTTGGGTCATGTCGGGCACGATGAGCATGGGCCGTTCAGGCTCATGCTCGGGCTTGGCCGGCGGTGGCGGGGGAGTGGGCTGTTCGAGCTGATCGTGTCCTGTTGGAATGTTCTTCCGGCCGCGGCGTTTGCGTGGCTTGCGTTCTGCCTGGCGGGCGTTGTCGTCCTCCTGCGTGTCTTCCTGCAGGGAGTCGATCCATTCGAGATCGTCACGCAGCGAGTCCGACGGCGTCAACTGGTCGAACAGGCTGGGCTGTTCGCTGCTCATCGTCCGTCCTTTCCACGTTCGAACACGTCGTCGAGCTGGTCGAGCATACGGTCGCAATGGTCGAACACGTTGGCTGGATCACCGTCCACAAGCCGGTTCAACCGTTCGGTCAGATCGTCCTGCATGTCGATGGAGCATGGCTGGTAGGCGTCGTCGAACTGGCTGCTTCCGTATTCGCGGAGGATGCTCCGTCCTTGGTCGATCAGATCGGCGAGGGCGCGGCGGTCTTCGTCCGTCATGAGCATGGAGCGTTCCTGGTCGCGCGTGAGTCTGACGGCGGCCGTGACCGCACGGTCGAGACGGTCACGGCTCGACCGTTCACGGTTCGTGTAGTCCAGGAGGGCGCGACGGATCCGTTCCTCGTCATTCCTTGCGGCGGCCAGATGCTCCGGCTTGTGGTCCATGGCATAGTTGCCGCGCAGGCCTTCCAAACCGGCACGCCACTTGTCGACCTGGTCGGACAATGCCTTGTCGTCCCGATCATCCTCGTCATCGACGCGGGTGGGTGTCATCAGATCGCATACCGCGTCCAATCCCTCGGACGCGTTCGTGAACCGCCAGGACGGTCCGAAGCCGGGCTCTCCGGCCCAACCACCGTCGCGTTCGAACCAATGCCTGTACTCGTCGCATCGCGCCTGTTCGCGTTTGCGGTCGTCCGCCGTGGACAGGTGGTGCTTGTGGTCCGCGCTGGACGTGTCGGCCGAGGACAGGTATCCCTTGACGCGTTCCAACGACGAGTGGATCAACGATTGCAATGTCGGCGCGTACAGGCCGCCGTTCGGGCTCGCGACGATCATGTCCATGTAGCATTTGAGCGAGTAGACCTCCTGGACCACGTCGTCGTGGCGGATCCAACAGGATGGCAGGGTGCGCGCCCAATCCGTGTAATGCGTGGTGAGGAACCGGCCCATGCGTATGGTGTGCAGCATCATCAGATCGATGTCCATGCGCGTGGGAGAGCCGGTCAGGTCCAACGGTCGGGCCTCGACCATGGTGGCGAGGGAGTTCTGCGGGAGTTTGGCCCACAGGCCGGGACCATGCTCCGGCTCGTTGAGCGGGGCCATGGTGATCTGCGTGAGCAGCTGGTCCAGGTTGCGCGCCATGGAGGACGGCAGGTCCTTGCCGGTCAGCTCCTTGTATTTGCCGTTCACGGCGGCGGTCAACTGTTCGTACGCGTGCTCGCATTGCTCCCTGACGGACAGTTCGCCACGCTGCCTGTTCACCATGTCGTCGAACATGGTCCTGACTTCCTCCTGGAAGTCGCGTTCCATGTCGTCGGTCCAGAACGACGGCCGTTCCAAACCGTCCGTCACGCCACCCGGGGTGGACGGCCCATACTCCGGCTCGTCCCGTCCCGTGGAGTCGTCCATGATCGCATCCGGTTCCCCGGGCTTGTCGGCCTCGTCCGGCGGGGTGGATTCCGTCGGCGTGGACGCGGGGGAGACCATCTCGTCGAAGAACTTGTCCACGGCGTCGTCGCTCATGCGGTCGCTCCTTCCGTCTCATGCCATGCCTGGCCCGCGGAGGGACGTAGGTCCTCCAACCCCTCGCGCCACCAGTCGCGGTCGTGGAACATGATCATGTGCACCAGGGCGGGCGCCTGGCCCAATGGTTCCACGAGCGCGTAGCCGACGGGCAGGAGGCTCAGTTCCTGTTGGGTGACGGATTCCTCACGTTCGTGGCGTGTGGTCAGACCGCCCAACGGTCCCTGTCCCGGATTCCAGGAGGATTCGCGGCGGGTATGGTGGTGCGTGCCGATCTGACTGATCCACCATTTCAACGTCTCGTCGTCGGACACGCCCTTGAGCATGATCCGATGGCAGTTCTCCCACACGGTCTGTTCCACGGCCTTGCCGTACCCGTCCTTCTCGTCGGCCATCTGCTGACGGGACTGTTCCACGATGATCAGCTGGTAGCCGTTGCCGCCGCCCTGGGTGATGGCGTTGCGCAGGCCGGGCCATTTCTCGATGTTCGACAGTTCGTCCAAAACGAATCTGGCGGGAGGTTCGATCTTGCCGCGCGAGCCGGAGGCCTTGTCGAACGCGAGGTCCTGGCACGCCTCCTGGAACGTGTCGAGCAGCAGGCTCACGAAGATGCCCGCGTTGCCGGCCACTCCGCCGTCACGGCGTGGCTTGGACAGCACGTACACGGTGTCGCCGCGCAGCACCATGCGTTTCGGGTCGATCAGTCGCGGGTCGGATGGACTCAGATTCATGCGGGCTCGCACGTTAGGATCGGCGAGGATGCTGAACGCGTTCTTCACGCCGAACCACTCGCTGCCTTTCTGACGGGGATCGACGTGCGGCAGCGCGTTCAATGTCGCGGCCCAACGGTCCATCTCGCGTTCCGGCGTGTACTTGCGGATCAGGTCCGCGGCCTCCTGCGCGGCCTCCGGCGACAGGCTCCAACGGTAGCAGTCGTTGATGGTGCGGTCCGCGATCGCGGCCGCGTACAGCATGGCCTGCACGTACATGGCCGCGCTCACGCCCCACTCCTGGTTGTTCGATCCGGAGCCCATGCCGCCGATCGCGACCATGGTCTGCGCGCGGCGCATCGCGACGGCCGGATCGTCGCAACCCTGCAAAGGCGTCCAACGCATGTTGTGCCGCGTATCCGGATCGTTCTCCGCGACGCCTTCCGGGTCGAAGATGTGCGTGGTTCCCGGCCCGCGATTGCCGAACGATGCGCCGGTCACCCGATCCTTCACGCCGCATTCACGCAGGTAACGCGTCGTTTTGATGATGTCCCCTCGCGTGGAGGTCGCGAGCACGAAACCCGGCGCCTCGACCACGGCGGGGATGACGACGCTGACGGTCTTGCCGGAACGGGTAGGACCCAATACGTAGATGTGCCGTTCGGAACCCAGCCACACCTCCATGTTCCACGAATCGCCCACATACCATGCGGCATGCCAGGGTCGGGGGCGGATGCGCCCGGCTTCCGGTCGCGGAAATCCGCCAGCATGCGCGGCAGTACGGACGGGACCACGTCACGGTTGATGGCCCGCGGCCCATAGTCCGCGGCGAGCTGACGCCACGTGGCCACGCCGGGACGCGTGGACAGCCAGTCCGCCGCGCGTTCCTCGGAATCACGGTACGCGTCCCAGAAGATCCACAAGGCCATGACAACCATGAACGCGACCGCGAACACGGGCAGCGTCAACAGCGTCCAGGCGAGCATGTTGCCTTGGACGGCGAGGAACAAGACCATCGAGAGGATCAACGCGAACACGCACACCATCGCGCCGACACGCGCCACGAGATGGCTTTCCTCGTCCGAGAGACGTTCCAGCAGGTCCGTGTGCCGGCTCAGCCATACGCCCGGCTTCGATGATTCGAACCGTTTCCACGCGTCCATGACCTTGCGGCGGTTGTCCGAGTTCAATTCCTCACGGTCGTAGCCGCGGCGTGCCGTGATCCGATGTCCCGTCATGACGCCAATCCCTTCCGGTTGTCTTCTGAATCATTGGACCAGCCTTGCTGGGAGAAGTCGTCTTCCTCATCTTGGCCAGACGAACGGAGAAACAAATCGAACAGCTTCAACGCGAAGGAGAGCAGGTTCAGCACGAGGGCGATGAACAGCACGGCCACCGTCAGCCGCTGGCCGGCGTCAGCACACATAAAATTGCTTATAAGATCCATGGAAAACCTCCAGACATAGGGAAGGGGAACGAAAGAGAATGGTCCAAAAAAGACGGAAACCCCCGAAGAAAAGGAACTCCACCGAGGAAAGGGAACCCTCCGACGGATCCAAAGCGACGAATCACGCCGATACGGCGAAGAGCATCGGCGGAAGCCCGAGGACGGAGTGGATGAAACGGTGGAAATGCGCGACGGAGGTGATAGGCCTGTTTGCGAACGTGGCTACAATCGTCGCCATAGTGCTGACGGGCTATCAGATCGTCGTTGGCAACTGGCAGTTTGACCGGTCCGGCCCAGACTATACATGGTTCATGCTCGACAGGATGGAACCCAATGTGAGAATCAAGGCGGATGTCATGTCCACTCAGTCCACATTCGCGATGGTTCTGGCCAACAGCGGTAGGACGGAGGACACCGTCATTTCCCTGAGCAGGGATACGAAACATGCTGAAAGCATGAGAATATGTATGCCGGAATTCGACAGGAAAGGAGGATACAAGGCTGGTTCCGCGGTCCTCAACGATAAGGGAAGCTTCGGTCTTGCTCCAGGTGAGTCGAAACTCCTGTTCGCGGTCGCCCCGCGAACCAGCGTGATCCTGACCGGCCAAACGGACAAGGGCGAGGAATACCGGAGCGAAAGTTTCGAAGTCACCGGCAATCTGACGGTGTACAGCGCTTCTGGAAAAACATGGCCCGCGAAAGAACTGCATCCCGATCAAAGGGTAATCCGCCATTATGAGGACCTTTCGGGGTTCAGACAAGCGAAAAAAGACTGCATGAGCCTTGTGAACAAAGACATGGGAGTGAAATAGGATCCGATACTTCATGGCGATTCTCCTATGACGCCCTGCGCAGGCTTGACGTGTCGAACACGCGCGCCCACATGGGTCCGGCGATGGGAAGGATCATGCGTGGATGCTCGTGTCCGATACGCCAGATGCCATAGCCTTGCGCCAAACGTGGTATCTGGTCGAGTTCGTCCTCGCTCAAGTCGGGGATGAGACGGTTCAGCAGGGGGATGTTCTCGCCACCCTGCCGGTAGATGATCTTCGTCTCCATCAGATTCATCAACTGTTCGACCTTGCCGCGCAGGCCACTGCCGGCCGTGAACACCTGGGTCATGTCCGCGACGCCGTGCACGATCAGCCAGGTCGCGCAACCCCAATGGCCCGCGGAACGCTGCCGGGTCTGCAACGAGTCGACCAATTGCGGGTTGCTCAGCAGGTCCCACGCCTCCTCGCACACGATGATGCGACGCAGTCCGTCACGCGCCTGCAGCAGGCGGTCAATCCACGAGCTGACCGCCGCGGTGTACACGCGTTTCAACGTGGGATCCTGGAACACGGGACCGGACGTGTCGAACACGATGATCGGCGCGGCCGGATCCAACGTGATGGTCGACTCCTTGTCGAACATGCCGCTCATGGTTCCGCCCTCGACCATGGGGGAGAACACGCGGGCCGCCTCGCTGGCCTTCTCACGCGCCAGATCACGGTAATGCTCGAAGCCGTGGATATGCGAGTATATGGAATCCACCCAATCCCAGTCGGACAGTCGTTTGACCGCGGCCTGCAACGTCATCGGACCGATACCGTACGAGGCAATGAGCTGGTCGATCAGGGACAGCATGTCCTTGTCCAACGGGAATGGACGGTCCGGTTCCCTCACCGCCTCCGCCAACGCCATCATGGCGCTTTTCCTGCCGGCCAGGACCTCCTGGCGCAACGCGCGCTTGTCCTCCTCGGATTTGAGGTGGGACATGTCGGGCATGGCGAACGGGTTCAGATAGTTGCCTTTGCCGGGGGAGACGACCTGCCCGCCGGGGAATGGCCCGCGCGATGGCCTTCCATTCGCCCTGCCGGTCGGATTGGACGATGATGTTGCGTCCGAACCCGATCTCACGGACAGCGATGGTCTTCGCGCAATAGCTTTTGCCCTGGCCGCGCAGGCCGCTGAAGAACAGGTCGGGACTGGTGGTCATGTGCGCGTCGTACGTACCCCAGCAGTCGAATTGGAACAGTTCGCGGGAAAGCGCGTCGATGCCGATCGGCGGTCCGGGGATCAGCTGCGCGCCGGAACCGGCCACGAAAGTGGTGAGCACTCCCGCCCGTCCCGTGCTGGTCTGATGCCATGGGATCAGGGGACGTTCGTTGAAATCGCGGGTGATCATGTCCAACGGGCTCGCGGAACCCAACGGGAGCATGCCTTCCTCGTCACGCTGCCGCGCCTTGTACAGGCTCTTCGTCTGGCTGACCTGCTTCGACACCATCGAATACAGCGTCCGCGAGCCGATTCGACCGCGCCGCGGTCGGAACGCGAATACCGGTGTTCCGGCACACGCACCGACCGGCCGGCGCCGTCACGCACGCGCATGAGCCAGTCAAGTTCGGGAATGGACAGTCTGGTCGGCGCGGGAACGAAACCCACCACGCCGACGCCACGCCGCGCGGGACGGCCGAGCCTGTGCCCATCGTCCTCCAACATCGGCACGAACGGATCGGCCCCATCGCCGTCCGGTTCCATGCCATCTGCTTCCGAACCGTCGTATTCGTCTTCATCGTCGACGGACATTCCCACCTCTTTTGAAAAGACGGAAGATGGGCGGGAGGAATCCCGTGGATACGGAACCATCCCACCCATCATGGATGTGAGCCGGTCCGACGTCACACGTTGTATCCGGCATGGGCCATCAGCATGCCCGCCACGACCATCAGCACGAAGCAGACGACGGCGAGCACGATGAACAGGACGGCCTTGCCTTGACGGGTCTTACGGCTCATGGCGAGAACCTTTTCCTTGGTCTTGCGGCCAACGAAGGTGCTTTTCTGTTTGACGGCCATGTACACGAACGCCTCATACAGGCATGAGGCGGCGACGACCATCAGGACCAGGATGCAAAGGGTTGCAGCCATATGGATTCCTCCCTAGTTAGGACATGTCCCGGAATCGGCCGGCCATGCGACCGTACGGTTCCGCACAATCCACATGACACGCGGACGATATCAGACAGGGGGATTCGCAGACCCTTGCCATTGGACACTCCACCGGCATGGTGGAGCTCTTCCATATGCCGGTCGGCCCGCGCCGACACGACGCACATGCTCCATGCCATCAGCAGGCCGAGGAGCCAGAAGACGGCGATGATGATTACGCCCATCGTGTTCCCTCCTTGCATCGGGGATTCTCGTTCCCTGTGCCGTTCTTTCCACATGCACCACGTCCGATACCGTTACGGGGGTGATTGTGAGGGCGTGTGGCGTGTGGAGCCGGTTTTCCTTTTTCGTTTCCGAACGTCGTTGGACGGGAGGCATGGGGGCCGCAGGGATATGAGGAGCGCAAAGGGAGGAAAAAACGGCCGGAACAGGTTCGGGAAACCCTTGTATGGGTTTCCGTCGTCCTGTTCCGGCCGTCTGTAGGATGGTATCGGATGTTCGGTTATGTTCGGGATGCGGTCTCGCTGGCTTGATCATGCCGGAAGCTGTCAAGACCTGCGAAGAGGGTCAGACCAGGCCGATGCCGGGATCGTCCGGCCGCGTATCGTCCGGAATATCGGCCGGGTCCGGCGGTTGGAGTCCTTGACCCGTGGACGATTGTCCAATCCATGAATGGGAGTCATGCCGATCATGTGGCGGGTGGCGGTGGTGTTCCTTTGATGTCTGATGATCGGGAGCCGGCCACGCAGCAGGCCCGTGATCCGGTCGATGAGCATGGGGGAGAGGCGCTGGTTGGTGGAAAGCTGTTCGTGGACGATGTCGGGCACGTCGTCCAGAACACTGAGATCGTACCTGTCCCAATCATCGATGAGGGACAATTGCCAGTACGCGTTGTCCTCCTCTCCCCATTGGTCGGTCCAGAACGGTTTCGTCCGGTAGTCCCCGTTGCCCATGGCGTCGGGATCCATGCCGTTCCACAGGCTCGCTCCGCTGTCGTAGATCGGGGCGGGACGGATGGCGAAGGATTCCACGTCCCTGATCAGACCGAAATTGTTGTAATGCCGGTCCGTGTTGCGTAGCAGGAAGTCGAGGAACAGGAAATCATCCGTGGCGTGCATGATCGTGTCACGGTCGACGCCGAGCCGTTGGCAGGCCTCCACCCAGATGTCGCGCCGTTCCCGGTATCCTCCCTTCCGGAAGATCCGCATGATCTGTCCGGCGGGAATGAGCTCCTCCGTATCCGAAAGCATTTCGTCGCATGCCGACACCCTGGCCCCGTTGATCTTGCCCACACGGTATTCGACATGGTCGATGCCAAGCAGGCGGGCCGTTTTCCACGCTATCCGCTCGTTGTCGGGCTCCTGGCCGGACCGTCCCGCCTTGATGAGGGTCCTGACGCCGTCGTCACGGATGATCCACCGTTTGGGCAGGTCTCCGGCGCTGGTCACGTCCGGCGTGTTCACGTCGCCGATACGGGATGAGTCGCCGGTGAACAACGCCTTGCCGAGCCGTTCGTCGAAATCGTTGTGGAAGAAGTTGAGGTCCTCCCAACGCAGCGCGTCCATGCCGGCGGGACGGATCCAGTACTGGTCGGACAGGCTCAATCCCATGGAACGGTCGAGCAGTTCTTTTCCGGAGGGGATGCCCGTGGCCATGAGCAGCGTGCGCAGGCCGTCCCTTGTGGCGGGGATTCCCCGGGACCGCCACCATGCGGTCACCGAATCACTGTCGGGTCGGGGCTGTCCATCCACGTACATGCCGACCGGTACACGGCTCGGATCGAACACGTCACCCACTTCGAGGATGAGACCCGCGTTCGATGAGTACGCGAATTCCAGTACCGGATGGTTCCGGCACATCAGTACACGGTTCATTTCAAATAGCATCGGACCCCGCGATTATGGTGGATGGATTCATTGCTTCCCGTTTCCCATGGTAGCAACGTGGATGTCCTTCGTTCATGTGGACGTTCCAGGGGAAACGGACGGCCGGAAAGGGTGCGGACATCCTTTCGGCCCCACATTGGGAATCCATGTTTGTATTGCCCTCTGCTAGGCGGCCCGGCTCGCGACGGGTCTACGGGAATCTCGGTCCTGAGACCGTTTCGCCCGTTCCCAAGGCTGGACGTCCCTAACGTGACCGCCATCATGAAGCGGCATGGATGTCACGGCAGAGGATTCCGGCGCGTAGGCTTAGCTTCGGCCCGGCCTTCCGACCGGAAAGAAGGGCATGGGTTAAAGCTGTACCCCCATATATCCGCGGATTCGCGACATTACAAATGTTTATACCCCCGGCGGAAAGTCCATGATGCGGAACCGTGGGAAAGAGAAATGGCCGGAACAGGGTCGGGAAACCGTCATGTGGGTTTCCGTCGTCCTGTTCCGGCCGCCTGTTTGTTTGGAGGGGGAATTGGGTCAGCGCATGCCATGGCGTGCGGTCACGTCCATGCGGCGGCGTTTCAGGTCGAGCGTGGCGGCGCCCATGCCGGCGAACGCGACGACGGCGAGGATGATGCCGTTCGTGTCCGCGCCGGTGGATGCCATGACCTTGTCGGCCTTGGCGGCCGCTTCGACCGTGGCCTGCTGGGCGGCGTTCAGACTGGTCTGGCCGGCATTGTCGTCATGCTTCGGGTTGGCGGCCTGCTGGGCCGTCTTGAGCGCTGCCTTCGCGGTCTCGTAGTCGCTCTTGGCCTGGGCTTCGACCGTCTGGGCCTGCTTGAGGTCGGCCTGCGCCTTGGCGAGGATCGTCTTGGCCTGGTCGAGCGCGTCCTGTGCTTCCTTGACCTTGGCCTGCGCGGTCTTGACGGCTTCCGTGTCCTTCGCGTCGCTCTTGGCCTTGGCGAGGCGTGCCTGCGCGTCGGTCAACGCCTGCTGCGCGTTCCTGACCGCGGTTTCGGCGTCCGTTTCGGCCTGCTTGGCCTTGTCGGCCTCGTTCCTGGCGGCGTCGTATGCCTGGGTCTTCGCGCCAGGTCGGCCTGCGCGGCGGCGAGGGCCTGGGTCCTGGCCGCGAGGTCCGTCTTGGCGTTTTCGAGGTCCTTGACCTGTTGGGCGCCTTGTCGCTTTCCTTCTTGGCCTGCTCGTACGCGGTCTGGGCTTGGGCGAGTTCGTCCTGCGCGGTCTGCTTGGCCTGCTGGGCCTGGTCGGCTTCGCTCTTGGCCTGGTCGTATGCGGTCTGGGCCTTGGCGAGGGCGTTCTTCGCGTCGGTCAGCACGTCGAGACGCGTGTCGGCGGCGGTCTTGTCCTGTTCGGCCTGCTTGACGTCCGTGTTGGCCTTGTCGAGCGCGGCCTGGGCTTGGGTGAGACGCGTCTGCGCCTGCTCGTCGGCGGATTTCGCCTGGTCGTACGCGGTCTGCTTGGTCTGGCGGTCGGTTTCGGCGGTGGTGAGGCTGGCCTGCGCCTGCTCGTCGGCGGATTTCGCCTGCTCGTACGCGGTCTGCGTTTCTGCGGCCTTGCGGGTCGCGTCGGAGAGCAGCTGCGTGGTGCGTGCGGATTCGTCTTGCGTGTCCTGCAGGTAGGAGGTGGCCTTGTCGAGCGTGAGGACGGCGGACGCGTGGGCCGTGTTGGCCTTGTCGAGCGCGGTCTTGGCGGCCTCGACCTGCTTCAACGCGTCCTCGTACGTGGATTGCGCGGATTTGATCTGGTTGACGTACGCTTCGACCTTCGCGCGGTACACGCTGGCATCGAACGTGGTGTCGTTCGCGTTGTAAGAGTTCCAGTCGTTGAAGTACTCCTGCGTGAACGCGTGATCGTAGTTGGTCTCACCGTAGCCGCTGTAGGCCATGCCGGTGGCGATGTACTCCGGGTCGACGATGTTGAGGTAGTGGCCGACCTGCTGGTACAGGTCCGGGTACTTCAGGAAAACGTCGTACGGGGACAGCTTGGCGAGGTCCGGATAGTCGCCGGACTTCACGGCCGCGTCGTAGGTCTCCTTCTCGGCCGTGTACCAGTCGTCGTACGGATCGTCGTCGGAGAAGCCCCAGTCGAGGTTTTCGCCGACGTTGTCGTACTGGTAGTTGTGGTTGTAATGGCCGTTGGCCGCGTAGTTGGCCTGGACCATGGCCATCGCCATCGCGGTCTCGGACACCTTCAACGGTTCCAGACCATGGTCGGCGCGCAGCTTGTTGCATTCGTCGATCATGTCGAGGGCCTTGAGCAGGTTGTCGAGGCTGGTCGCGTCGTCCTTCGCGCCGATGTGCGTGTATTCCAGGTACTGGGACACGCTGTCGTCGGTCAGATACTTGTACGCCTGTTCGGCCTTGTTGGTCTTGAACCATCCGGCCGCGCCCTCGGCCTGCGCCTTCGCGGCCTCGTCCGCGGCCTGCTTCGCGCGTCCGCGGCGGCCTGCGCCTTGTCGTACGCGTCCTTCGCGGCCGCATACTCGTCCTTGGTCCTGTCGGCCTGCGCCTGGGCGTCCTTCACGGCCTGTTCGGCCTTGTCGAGCGCGGCCTGCGCCTTGTCGTTGGCGGCCTGGGCGTCCTTCACGGCCTTCGCGTCCGTGTTCTTCGCGTCGGTGGCCTTGTCCAGGGCGGCGGAGGTCTTGTCGGCCTTCTCCTGGGTGGCGTCCTTCATGTCGTTCGCCTTGTCGAGCGCGGCCTTCGCCTGGTCGGCCTGGGTGCGGGTCTTGTCGGCCTCGGATTTCGCGGTGGCCTCGGCGACGGTGGCTTGGGCCTGCGCGGTCTTAGCATCCTTCACGGCCTGGTCGGCCTGCTTGGCCTTGTCCTGCGCCTCCTGGATCTTGGCGGGATCGTTCGCGTCGCCCGCGATGCGGGTGGCCTCGTCGAGCAGGCTCTTCGCCTGGTCGGCCTTCTGCTGGGCCTGCTGCGCGGCGGCGGATGCCTGGTCGGCCTTCGTCTGGGCTTTGCCGAGCGCGTCCTGCTTCGCGGCGGTGGTCTGGTCGAGCTTGGTCTTGTCGGTCGAGTCGACCTTCCGCTGCGCGTCCTTCACGGCCTGTTCGGCCTGTTCCTTGGTCTTGGCGGCGTCGTCACGGATGGACTGGCTGTCGTTCATGGCCTTCTTGATGGTCTCGGCGTTCTTCGCGCTCTGGTCGGCCTTGTCCTTCGCGGCGGCGAGGCTGTCGTGGGCCTTGTCGAGGTTGGTCTGGGCCTGGTTGACGCCCGTCTGGGCGGCGGCCACGTTCGGGTCGTTGTTGATGGTGGTCTCGACCTGCTGTTGCGCCTGCTGCACGTTCTGCTGGGCCTGCTGCACGCCGGTCTGGGCCTGCTGGACCTGCTGCTGGGCCTGCTGGGTGCCGGCCGCGGCCTGGTCGAGGCTGGTCTTCGCGTCCGTGACGGCCTGCTGGGCCGCGGCGACCTGGTCCTGCTGGGGCTGCGTGGTCGGCTGGGCCGCGGCCTGGTCGACGGCCTGCTGGGCCTGCTCGACGGCCTGCTGGGCCTGTTCGACCGGGGTGGTCGCGGTCTCGTCGGCCATTGCCGGCGCGGCGATGGTGCCCGCGACGGCCACGGATGCGACGGCCGTTGCGAAAGCCTTCTTGTTCATATCTACCCTCCAATGCCATGCCCCGTATCGGGTCGTGGCTCCAGTGGAAACATCCCTGCGACGTTTCCGACAACCATTCCACGTGCCCCCAATCCGATATCGCGCCATCGGCGTGTCGCGGTCGCGGAGGCATATGGCGCGCATACCCACCAGTCTACCCCCGCATGAGGCGGTGCCGGCGGGTGGGCGTCTACCGTTTCATGCCGTGACGTCCGTACGGGCGGACGCGTGGACTGGACTCGACCATCGCCACGGGCAGGCCCGCGAGCAATGCCACACCGGACACGAGCAGCGGGCGCGCGTCACGGCCGGTGGTCCTGGGCGCGTCCTCGGGATAGGGCGCGTCGTCCGGCATGCTCACGCGTTCGCCCGTGACGAGCAGCCGATACGTGTTCAGGAAGATCGGAGTGCAGGTGACCAGCGTCACCAGGTCGCGTCCCGGCTGGATGCGCACGTCGCGCAGATCGTCCGGATCGACCTTGCGGATGCGTTCGACCTTGTAGGCGAGGGTCTGGGCTGCGACCCTCACGTAGAACACGTCACCCTTCCTCAATTCGGTGAGCCGGGTGAACAGGGCCTTGTCGGCCACTCCCGTATGTCCGGTGATCACACTGTGGGTGCTTTGCCCGCCGACGGGCAGGCTGGTGCCGTGAAGGTGTCCCGCACCGTTCTCCAACGCGTACGCGTCGGCCCCGTGGCGGACGGGCAGGTCCACGCCGATGGACGGGATCTCGATGGTCGCCATGATCCCGTCGCCGAAATCCAGCAGGTTCTGGTATTCCGTGTCCGATTTGAAACCGAAATCACCATCGATGGTCCCGTCCTTGCCGGACGTCTCTCCGATGACATGCGGCGTGGCGGCGAGCCTCCGGTTGTACTCGCGGGCCTTGGCGACCATGCGCGCGTACTTCTCGGCGGAATGGTCGTCCTTCGCGGCCAGGGCGGACGATTCGGCCGCCCTGCGGGCCGCTCCGGCCTGTTCCACGCCAAGCCAAGCGAACGTGCCCACGCCCGCCAGGCAGAACACGACCGTGACGGCGATGAGCGCACGGAACACGCGTCTCGCATGCCGTGCGCGTATGCGGCGCAGGCGCCGCATGCGACGTCCCTCCGAAGCACGTTCGCCCTCGATGATCCAATCCCAATCCATACGTCCATACCTTTGCCACGATCCGTTCCACGAATATCGACGGTGATGGGCAACGGGAAGGGCCGGCGTCCGGACCATTCCGCCCACGTCCGAATGGAGTTGGTGGATGGCCGTCCGCCGGCCCTTCCGTCACCGGGTTCCGGTCACTCGTCGTCCGGCATGCCGTGTCCGTTCATGCGTCTGGTGAGCATGACGGTCGAGCCGATGCCGAACATGAGCAGCAGGACGCCGCCCGCGATGGCGATCGGCAGGCCGATACCGCCCGTTTCGACGAAGTTCTCGTGAACCTCCTGCCATTGCGCGTACAGGGTGATGTCCTTGTCCTGCAATGCGACCTTGCTGCCGTCCTTATAGACGACGTCCGCCTTACCGGGTTTAGTGCCCCAACCCTTGAACACGTACTTGTCGCGTTTGAACGACTTGGACGTGTCACCGGGAATGGTCACATCCGAATACTGCCAGCCGGTCGTGTTCGGATGCGAACCGGTGCCGCCGTTCGCGTTGTAGATCACGTTGGCCTGCAACCGCTGCCAGTGCGCGTACACGGTGACGTTGCCGGTCAGGGGCGTGGCCCACTGGTAGAGGCCCGTGTTGTCCTGCGGGGCTGTGTACCAGCCGAGGAACCTGTAGCCGCGGATCTTCGACGTGTCGCCCGCCCGCCAGCCGGAGCCGTCCGCCGCGCCGCATTGTACGGCACGGAGACGGACGCCGGGGGTGGACGGCATCTGGCCCGACCAGGTGCTCGGCTTGTTCGTGTCGTAGGTGAGGACCGGGTTGCCGACCCATACCGCGTACACGGTCATGCCGCCCTCGACCATCGTGACCTCGGGCTGTGCGGCCGTGGCGTTCCGGTCCTGGTTCCAACCCAGTTGGGTGTGGCCCGGACGGGTCAGCATGCTGGAATCCCAGCAGTCGTCGTCCTTCGCCATGGTCGCCAGGGTGATGCGCTGGCCGGCCGGATAGTAGACCTGGCAGCCGGACACCACGTCCGTGCTCGTGTCGATGGTCTTGACGGTCACGCTGCCGTCCTCATGCGTGGTGGTGCGCTGCACGAGGTCGGACACCTTGCCGTCGGTCTCCGATTTCGCGGGCCGAATGGTGTCAGCGGCCGTGTCGGACGGGATGGAACCGGTGGCATCCTGCGCGTTCTTGTCGTAGGTGAGACGGTAGGCGATGGTCGAATCGACCGGTTGGAAGCCGGACTGGCGGGCCTGTCCCGAGGCGACCGACCAGCGGACGCGGAAGGACGAGCCGGTGAACGTGGCGCCGACGTAATGCTTCATTCCATGCGCGTCCGCGTCGTGCTTGTTCTCATCCGTGATGCCGGCCCAGCCGTTCGTGCCGAACCGGGCGAGATGCGCGTCGGAGCGCACGTACGCGCCGTCGAAGCCGCTGACGAGTTCGACGCCCTCGTTGTATCCGCTGGTGCCGCCGTCGATGTCGGTGAATCCGGTCGCACCGCGCAGTCCCTGCGGCGTGGAGCCGTCGTCCAGCAGGAAATCGACGGTCACATCCATATACGGGCGGGACGAGGGATGCTTGTCCCACTTGCCATACGATGCCACGAACTTACGTGTCGATGGGATATAAACCAGCGTGCCGAGGTTCTGGCCGTTCACGGTGATCCTGGCGTTGAGCCACCGTTGCGTGCCGGAGGAGTCGCGCCACTGTCCCACATGGTGCAGGATCAGGTTCGCGCCATTCCCGTTCGGCTGGTACATGGTGGCCAGAACACCGGCGTATGCCTGGTTCTCCTCGCACGGATCCCAGTTCGTTTTGACGGTGAAGCCGTTCACATTAGTGACCTGGTCCGCGGAAAAACCATTAACTGTGGAGAACTTGAAATCGCCATACTGCACAGGGGCGATTTCACCGTTCTTCAGATCATGCACCGTCAGACCGGAAGCGGTCCTGTCCGCCACGGCCCTCACAGTGCCGGTCGTCCTGGCCTTGGCCTGCTTGACGGTGTTCGCGGTCGTGTCAGACGGGACTTGGCCTGAAGCGTCCGAAGAGTTCGCGTCATAGGTCAACCTGTAAGAGCGGGAGAACTCGATGTCGTCCACGAGATTGCCGATGTTGTTGCCGGACAGGGTCTCATACTCTTTGAACCCTTCGAGGCTCTTGAACATGAATACCGTGTTCTTCTGTCCTTCGGGCACCTGGTAATAGCCTTCGTACGTCTCCCATTGTGCGCCATGATCGCGGGGATCGGTGTTGGATACCTTTGTGGTGATGATCGTGGACTTCCCGCCCACCTTGTCGCCATGGCCGTTAGAGGTGACGCGGGTCATCTCCACAGGCGTCGCGTGGTCCGTGTCGGAGCCCACGAGGACCTGCATCCTGTCGGCATGGGATGATTGGCGGCTGGCGTGCTTGAGCCGGATCTTGTACAGCACGCCGCCGTTGCCGGTGGACACGTTCTGGTAGATGCTGGTGTTGTCCTGTTGGGCGACGATCTCCGCATACGTGTTCTTGGTGTTGCGGTCCTGCTGCAATTCGACCCTTGAACCGTTCTCGGTACTGGACCATGCGAACCTGGAAGAGTCGAAACCGGGGATCTGCCCGATCTTTCCGTACTTGGAAAGATCGGTGGCGGACATGTTGCGCCAAAGCGTGCCGTCATCCGATTTGAGGAACGTGCGCAGATCGGCATGGGTTTCCTGCTCGTTCTTCTGAATGTCGGAGAACGAGGGGTAGGAGAAATCGCCATTAGCGAGGGAACCGTACCGGACGTTCTCGTCCGCGACGGTCTTCACGGTTCCGTTGGTCTTGGTCTTGGCGGGCTGGGTGGTGTTCTCCTTGCCGCGCTGGTTCGACGGAACCTCACCTGTTGCGTCAGTGGAGTTTTTGTCGTAAGAGAGCTTGTAGGCGCGGGCGAAGGTCACGTCGTCGAGCAGGTTGCCTTTGGTGGGGTCGAGGTAGTTGACGGCCTTGAAACCGAACCGTGTGGTGGTCTGCCCGTCAGGGATCACGTAGTAGCCCTCGTAGGTCTCCCACTGGTCGGAATGATGCCAACGGTTCTCGTTCGTGACCCTCGTGCCGATGGTCGTGGACTTCTCACCCACCTTGTCACCGGCCTTGCCGTTCGCGGTCACGCGGGTCATCTCGATGGGTGTGCCGTTGATGACGACCTGCATCTGGTCGACGTTGTCCTTGCACAGGCTGGCGTGCTTCAACCGGATCTTATACAGGGTGCCGGGGATGGTGGCGAGGTTCTGGTAGATGGTGCGTCCGGTTTCGGAGGCGACCATTTCCGCGTAGGTGTTGCCGTCCGTGCTGTCCTGTTGGAGTTCGACCGCTTCCGCGCGGTCCTTCAATCCGCCTTGGTCGTGGCCGCCTTTCTGGTCGGTCTTCCATGCAAATTTGGACTGGTCGAAACCGGGCCAATCCACCCAGGAGGCGAGGTCGGCGTCGACGTGTTTCGCGTTCCTCATGTATTGGCCGTTGTTCGGGTCGACGCTCGTGTATGCGTTCCTCATGTAGCTTGGCGCGTCAACGGTCTTCCATCCGCCGTCGGGCAGGTATTCGAAGTCGCTGTTTACCAGGTGGTCCGACAGTTTCGACGTGTCGGAGGCGAGCCTGATTTTGCCGTTGGTCTTGTTCTTGGCGGGCTGGGTGGTGTTCTCCTTGCCGCGCTGGTTCGACGGAACCTGACCGGACGCATCGGCCGAATTCTTGTCATAAGTAAGCTTGTACGCCTTGGTGAACATGACGTCGTCGATGAAGTTGCCGCGCGTGGAGTCGCGTCCCTGGACGCTCTTGAACGTGAATCGGGTCACGGTCGAGGTGGCGATGTACACGCCGGTGTACGTCTCCCATTCGGCCTGGCCGCCCTTGGTCGCAATGGTCTTGGACGTCACGCCGGTCCGGTCGCCGCGGCCATTGGACGTGGTGCGGGTGGCGTCCTGCGCTGTCTCCTTGCCTGGACTGCCTATCGTGACCTGCATGGAGTCGACGTGGGATGCGTCCTCGCTCGCGTGCTTCAGGCTCCACCGGTACATGACGCCCGGCGTGGTGGCGATGTCCTGGTGGATGTATTCGTCCGGGGTTTCGGCGATGATCTCCGCGAAACGGTTCATTTTCTGGCCGTTGTTGTTCGGCTTGTTGCCGATCTGCACGCAATGCTGGAGCTTCTGGTGCGAGTTCGGCTGCTGGTCGGGACGCAGTCCCTCCTGGCTGCTGTCCCAGCCGAATTTGGACCGGTTCCAGTCGGGGATAGGCATGAACTTGCGTCCGTAATCCACGTAGAAGCCGCCCCAGCCGGTCGTCGGATCCACGTCGCAGCTGTTCTTGCCGTCCGGGCAGGCCGGATAGTCGAACGAGCCGTTGACGATATGGTCCGGCAGGCTTGACTTGGCCGTGGCCTTGTCCTGGCTCGTCGAGGATTGGATTTCGGCCTGCTGGCCGGCGTCGGACTGCGCGCCGGCGTCCGTGGTGGAATCGGCGTCCGTGGAGTCGTCGTCCGGATTGTCTGCCGTGTCCTCGGAGTCTCGTTCCCGCCGTCGGCCGTGAGCTTCACGACGCTTTCGTGGTTCCGGCCGCGCGGTCACGTCGACCGCGTTGGCGGTGCCGGCCAGGCCGGTGCCCAACGTGGACGCGGCGAGAAGACCGGCGAGAAGTCTTGTAAGGAATCCCATTTCCCTCATCCTTTGTGATTCATATGTGAGTTCCGTATTTTTTGGAAGAGGGCCGGGATCGTGCGGCTGACAGGAGAAAAGGCCGCACATCCCCGGCTCCTGGATCCCCGGACCTTCGCTTTCGAGGCCGGGGGACGATTCGGAAAAATCAGGCGATGGCCGGACCGTCGCCCAGGTTCTCGTGGCGGACGCGGTAGGCGGCGAAGCCGGACGCGGTGGCCACGAGGATGATCGCGACGCGCCGACCAGCATGACGGCCATGGTGGTCGCGCCGGTCTGCGGCAGCTGGGTGATGTTGTCGATGTTCTTCACCACGGCGGTCGGGGTGGTGGTCTTGCCGTCCGCGTTGGTGACCGTGCCGGTCAGTCCCGGCTGGTCCTTGCCGGTGATGGTCACGTGGCCGTCGTCGGTGATCTTGAGGGTGAAGCTCGGCTTGACGAAGCTGAAGTAGCCGGTCGGCACCTGGGTTTCCTTCACGGTGTACGTGCCGCGCCCAGACGGGTGAAGTTGATCACGCCGGACGCGTTCGTGGAGAATTCGGTGGCTTTGGACTCATCCGTGGTGAACGTCCACTGGTTCGAGCTCGTGTTCCACACGTACCACTGGTTCAGGCTGTCGTTGTGGAGCTTGAACTTCGCTCCCTGGATGACCTTGTTGCCGTCGGCCGCGCTGATCTTCTTCAGATTCACGTCGTAGGTCGGGACCGGGGTTTCGTCGGTGCCCGGGTTCGGGGTCGGCACGTCCGGCGGGATGACGGACGGCAGCCAGTTCGACGTGAGGATGATCTGGTTGATGGCCTTGTTGGCCTTGGACGCGTTGACGACCTTGCCCTGGTAGGTCACGGTCACCTGCTTGCCCTGGTAGGTGTCCACGAGGCTCTGCAGGCTCGTGACCTTGAAGCCGGTGCCGTCGGAATTGCCGATCTTGTCCTTGCCGATGGTGCCGAACTGGTTGGTCACGTCCGTGCCGGACGACGTGGTCGCGTGGAACGAGCCGTCGATGTAGGTGATGCCGGTCATGTGGTCCTCGAGGGTGATGGTGTCCACGGCCAGTTTGTTCGGCACGGTGAACGTGGCCTTGAAGTCACGGGTCTCGCCGTTGGTCGCGGCCGCGGAATCCTTCCACGTGCCGTCCACGCTCTTGATCTTCTTGTCGATCTTGGTGACGTTGGTCTTGATCTGGGTGGAACCGAGGGTCTGGCCGTTGCTCATCCTGACGCTGCCGCCGATCGTGGTGGACACGAGGATCGGGATTCCCTGGGCGTCGACGACGAGATAATAGCCCTCCGGCAGGGTCAGGTTCAGACTGCCCGTGGCGGAGGTCTGGTCGGTCTTCACGGCCGCCACCTGCTGGACGCGGCGGTGGACTGCAGGGTGCCGGCGACCTTGCGCAGCGTGTCCGAATCGGTCTGCAGGCGCAGCAGCTGCTCCGCGGCGTTACGGCCCTCGGACGTGTTGTAGGTCACGCCGTTCTTGTTCAACGCGGCCTTGACCCACGCGTCGGCCGCGGCGTCCGGGGATGAGGCGCTCACGCTCTTCACGTTCGCGCCGTCCTTGACGACGTCGTTGTATCCAGCGACCTTGTACACGGTGAAGCTGTGGCCCGCGAGGGTGCTGCCATCGCCCGCGTTCAGCGTGAGCGTGCCGTCGGCCGCGAACGCCGAGCCCGGGACGCACAACGCGGCCAACGCGGCGGCGGTCGCGCACGCGGCTGAGATCTTCTTCATATCCATACTGGATGTCTCCTTTGATAGGGATTCTTCTGTTTTCTGCACGGACGGCTCACGCTGCCGTGGAAGTCCGATATCGTCGCGTCCGCTTTCGGATCGCGGCCGGTTGCCGGAACTCTCAACCATTCCCACGTGCACATGGCCGTATGAGCGCAGATATTCGAACGGGTGGCACCCCAATAAGATGGATGGGGGCGTGGGCCGTTCTTTCGGACGAGCCACGCCGGCCTTGTACGGCATCCACGGTCCGGGAAAGGAAAAGGGCGGGATGTTGGAGAATCCTCCAACATCCCGCCCGTGGCGTCACTCATGCCGTATGGCGGATCCGAACGGTCATCGGATCATTTGGCGGCATGCACGCCGTGCTTGACGGTCGAGGTCCTGCGACGTGCGCCCAAGAGGGTCACGCCGACACCGCCGAAGGCGATGATGGACAGCAGGACGCCGCCGATGGCCATGCCGGTCTTGGCGAGATCCTCGCGGTAGCCGCTCCAGTCGTCGGTGTTCGAGTCCACGGTGGTGTCCTCGCATAGGGTCCTGTCGCCGACCTTGACCTGCTTGAGGCCTGTCGTGTCGGACGCGTCGCCGTCGGACTTCTCGTCGCCGGTCTGGTTGCCGTCGGTGGGCCGCTGGCCGCCGAACTGGTCGGTGACGGGGCATTCGACGAGCGGCGTGCCGGTGACCTTCACACGGTCGGTGTGCTTGCCGCCCTGCTCGACGCCCTTCAACGTGCCGGTGATGATGGTGGACTCGCCGGGCTTGAGCACGAGGGTGTCCCAATCGTCCGGATACTTCAGGTCCGTGACGTCGCCTTCGCCGGCGATGGTCCTGTCGACCATCTTGAGGTCCTTGGCGAGATACCAGGCGCCCTCACCGGTCGAGGAGTCCGTCTTGGACGTGTTGGTGATCTTGAACGCGATCTGCTGGCTGTCTCCGTCCATCTTCAACGCGTCCTTGACGTCGTCGCGGTCGCGGCCTGTTCGCCGGAGGCCACGTCGTACTTCTCGATGTGGATCGACGGGGTCATGTCCGGGGTGCGGGTCCACACGATGTTGGACTGGAACTCCTTGTCGTTGAAGATCTCGGTGAACTGGTTCTCGACGCGTTCGGACACCTTCAGGCGCTTGCACTGGATGTACGCGCGCCAGCCGTTCTCATGCGCGTTGTCCGCGGACACGAGGGCACGGTACGCCTCGGTCGCCTCGACGGTGACCTGGCCGTTCTCGTCGGCCGTGGCGGTGAACAGTTCACCGCCGAGCTTCGAGCTGTCGAAGCCGTTGCCGGCGAGCTTGTCGCCCTTGGCGGCGAGCACCTTGCCGTCCCTGTACAGGTCGCGGGCCGCGTACACGGCCCACTGGCCCGTGTACTGGTCGAACTCGGTGTTCAGCGGATCCACGATCTTCACTGGCTGACCTGCGGGTAGGCGCGGTCGGCCGGGGATGACGGAGCTGTCGAGCTGGTAGAGGAAGGTGCGGTCCTTGTACACGCTTCTGCCGTCGATGCTTTCGCCGCCGACCTTGACGGTCACGTCCTTGGCCGGGTTGACGGGCTTGAGCGGGTTGGACACCTCGTTGGTCTCCACGGTCGTGTCGTTGGTGACCTGGATGGCCTTGTTCCTGACCGTGTACCCATCCTTGACCTTGACGACCTTGTACGGCATGACGACCTGGTAGGTCTGGCCGAGGAGGTTCTGGTCGATGGCCGGATCGTTGAGCGGATCATGCTTGCCGTTGGTCGAATACTTGGCGAGGTCCTTCGGCTGGGGGTCGCCCTTGACGGTGACGCCCTTCTTCGGGATCCACGTGTCCACGGTCTTCGCGTACACGTATGCGACGCCGTCCTTGATCTGGATGTTGAACTTTCCGGTCACGTCCTTGCCGGACTGGTCGAGCACCTCGATCTTGGATTCGTCGATGGCGACGTACCCGTCATCGAAATCGTCGGTGATGCCGGCCTTCCACACGCGGTACGCGTTGTTGGTCTGCTTCAGGTCGAGGGTGACCAGATAGTTGCCGGTATCGCCCAGCAGCATGGTCTTCCCGTCGATGCTGACGGTCGGATCGCCCTGCTCCTTGGACTGGTTGTCCTTCTTGGAGGGGTTGTGGACCGGCGGCATGTTGTCGACGATGTTCGACGGGGTGATCGAATTGTTCAGGGTGAGCATCCACTGGTTGTCCACCCTACGGTCGGTCGGCGCGTCCTTCGCGACGGTGCCTTCAAAACGAACCTGGACCTGCGGGTGGGAGCCGGCCCGCCAGTGTTCGGCCACGTACTTGTCGGAGTACGTGATGGTGAACTGGTGGTTGGCGTTGTCCCAGGCGACGGTGTAGTCGCCTTCGACGCCCATCTGCGGATCACTGGTGGTCAGCTGTCCGCCGGTGGCGAGGTCGGTGACCTCCAGGGTCTGCGGGTCGGGTTCGAGGTACCGGTCGTACACGTCGGTGTCACGGATGGACACGATGCGGTACGCGAGGTCCGACGGGATTTGAGGACGGGTGGTGAGCCTGTATTCGACCTTCTGGCCCGGATACACGACCTTGTCGTCGGCGTCGTTGTTCGCGCCGCCCTGGCTGCCTTCGGCGACGACCTTCTTCTTGACCGGTGGGACGTAGCCGCAGATGTGCGGTTCGTTGGTCGGCTGGGACTCGTTGTTGACCTTCTCGGAACCCGAGTTGGTCAGCTTGGAGCCGTCTGGATTCTCGCAGAACGTGAGCTCGTCGCCCGCGGCCTTCCTGAAGTCCTTGCGGACCTGGGCCGCGCCCTTGCCGTTCGCGAAGGTCACCACGCCAGGCAGGAGCAGGCTGATCTGCTTCGGATTCTTCAGACCGGCCTGCGCGGCACGGTACTCCGGCTTCGCGGTCGCGGTGACCTTGGTGCCCTGGACGGTGATGTCGAACCGGTCGGTCACATCCCTGCCCTTGTTCGCGATGTCCGCGACGGAGGACACCGCGTCGGTCGTGGCGTCCGCCTCGTACACGCGGATCTGCGACTGGTCGGACGTGAGATCCCAGATGTAGTCGGCCTTGGCGTAATCGTCGGTCAGCTTGATGTCGGTGACCTTGACGAGATCGGACGCGATGACGCCGTTGACCA